>OGTN01000007.1_pt1 | contig 278622 bp, 231 predicted proteins | sample 1574591 | NCBI WGS metagenome assembly OGTN01 (sample SAMN03295830, study PRJEB24534) | human gut metagenome | isolation source: fecal sample 5 from infant 4 | host: Homo sapiens | place: USA: Pittsburgh, PA | collected 2014-07
ATTCATCACGGCTCTACCTCCCGTGAGGTAACTCGTGACCAGTGCAAACGCCTCGTCCGTGGGTGCGATTGCCGGTGACCTGTCCTTCAGATCGACAGACGGGGAAAGAGGGGAGGACAAGCATGCGGGAACAAGAATTCCCACAATGTGGGAAGACGCTGTATGCGCACGCGCACCCCCACACGAAACCCTTCAGCCCACAAGAAAGCACAAGCTTGAGCCATCCCCACAAAGCACGACCCCTGTCTACCCTCGACAATCACACGAGGCCCCGGGCATGTTCCCCCAGGTTCGAACTCGACACACACCCACAGCCCAAAAGACCCGCACTGACCTCACTGGCCAAGCATTCCTGCAGGTCACAGGCTCGCCCATCTAACGGCGCGTAGCACCCACAGCCACACAACGAACCCACCACCACGCCAAATCGAACCTCGGGGACGAAAAGAGGAAAGGCGTATCTCTCATCTCGCACTCGAGACAAAGAGCGAGGCACTCATGCCTCCGCGAAAGGCGTTACAAGAGGGGGAGGACACCTACCCCCCCATGCACGGTGACACGAGGGCCAGTCCTCACCCACGACGACACAGGGCACGAGGAGAGCGGGCATTCCCCACGCGCGGGGCTTGAACGACCGGCTCAGGCTCCAAGCTCAACGTGCAGCAGGGACATCCCCGCGCGGGGCTTGAAACTACTGCTACTTGTCGGCGCGGTCGATAACCTCGGACGTACCTGACATGTCGGTGTTCTGAGCGGAATCCTTGCTTGACGTGCTCTCAGCATTGTCAGGAGCAGTGCCGGCAGCCTCGCGCTCCTGGAGCAGCCGTTCGCCCAGAGCCAGAGCGTCACGCCGGTTTTCATCCTCGTGACGCTTATCCGCATCCTCTTTCAGTGCGTCAACCTGTTCGCGCGCATCGGCCTGACGACGCTTTTCCTCTTTTTCGCGCTTGGCGTCCTCGACGTTCCACGGAGTTTTTTCACCGCGAGCTTCACGTTCGTCAGCCAGATTCTCTCCACGTTTCATTGCCTGATGGAAGTTCATACGAGCCTGCTTCTCCTTACGGTGTTCAGAAATTTCTTCCGGCGACATGCTGGCTAGAGCCGCCAATTCGCCCTCGCTGAATGAGGGGTGGTATGAGGCGTCAATGGCCAGCGGAGCATCGGAAAGCTTGGGGGGATCGGGGGTCGGTTCGACCTCTCCGGTCACAGCGTGGTGTGGCCACTCCAAAGTACGAGGGACACCCAGCGTGACATAGTTCGGCGTCTCATTGAAGTGAATCAGAGAGGACTTATCGGTCGGCGGGATTGCCGGCGGATTCGCAACCCACGCACTGATCTGCAAAATGACACGCATCTGCAGGTTAATCCACAAAATGAGCGTGACCAGCGTCGTCGCAGTGGTCAACACTGCGCCCGACACGGCGCCAACAGCGGACGTTCCCAAGAAGCGCAGCACCCCGGCGGCGAGGGCAGCCAATGCGGCACCCCACATGAGGTCGCGTCGAGGTGGATGAACGAGCGCCACGATTCGAATCAGAACAATGAACACGCCGAAATCAACCGCAAAACCGACCAGCAGGCTCGCAATGTTCAATGCAATTTTACCGAAACCGGCGTCGATTCCCAGAGTCGAGAAAATCCAATCGCCGAACACTCGCAGAGCTACGGAGGACACGGCGCTCACCAGCACTCCCACGCCCAGGCAGAGAGCGCCGAGCAGGTTACGCGGCATCGACTTGTAGATGGGAACCGGGGCACTCACCAGCCCAAACATCGAACGAATCGCCATGCCCAGCGACCCCACAACCGACAGAGCGGACCACACCAAGCCGACGAAGGCAACGATCGACGTGATTGACATTGCGGTGGAGACCTGCAGACTGTCGGGGTTGACCAGCCCGCCGTTCGTGCCGTCATCGATGACGCCCGGCATCGCGTTGTTGACACCGTTGATGACAGCCTCTTTGAGCTCCGCGTTATTGCCCAGCACCGCCATGAAGATGGTCCAGCCAACGACCAGTGCTGCGGACAGCGACAGGAGCGTTGTCAGCGCCATACCGCCTGACAACAAGCCACCGGAACGCTTACTGTATCGCGCCAATGCTCGCGCCAGGCGCGTCCGGTTCCACCACTGAATCAGTGCCTTGATCTTGTCGACCAGACCCGGAGTAGCGAGGGTCTCGCGCAATCCCGGGCCGCGCAGATGCGAGGCGCGCTTGGTTTCGTCGGAATATGTGCCGGCCAGTTCGGCTGAATGATAACCGGGAGCATTCGGAGATGGCTCATCACGATAGGTCAGATCCGATTCGCGCACGGTGCCCGTGAACGTTCCGGGTACTGAGCGCGGGCTCGGCGGCGCAACGGTGGATCCCACGTTGGTAGCCGACAAATCGTGTTGAGTATCGTTCGTGCTTGCCGTCATATTCATAATCTACGGTGTTGACGCGGCGCGCGCTCGCTATGCATAGGCAGAATTTGCTCAACAGGGGACGGCCGTCTCCCCTCGTCGATCACGAAAATTGACGAGGGAGGCTGCCGCATCCGCGTTCCTACTTCGTTTCGAAATCGAAAAGGGCGAGCGAGGAATACATGCCAGTGGGGTCCACGCGGTCCAGGCGAAATCCTGGAACCATCCAAGAGGCCTCGAAATCTGCGGCGACGTCGAGAGCCAGGTCAATGGCTGGGTCATCAACATCCTGAGCCAGTGTGACGTGAGGGTGGTAGGGGAATCGAAGGGTGTAGTCAAGTGGGCCGGTGCGCACATCGTCTGCAAGGCTGCGGCACTCATCCACGCCTTGCGTCACAGTCAGGAACGCCACTTGGGACAGAGGGCGGAACGTGTCAGTACCTTTAATGGTGATGCGGAACGGCTGGCGGCGTTGCGCGACGGAGCGGAGGTGGCGAATGATTCGGGTGCGATCTTCCACCGGCACGGCAATCGGTGGCATGACGGTGATGTGGGCGGGGACACGAGAGCCGTTGACGTCACCCAGCCCGAGGCGCAACTCTGTCAGTTCGCTGACCCAAGGCTCCGGAATGGCGATGACTGCTCCCATCCATTCCTGGCCGTCAAGGCGCGGAGGCAGGAACATGGATCACCGCCATTTCTGCAATGAGGTAGCTGCGTGGCGAAGCGGCCGGGGTGCCGCTGCGCGACTGACCTTTTAAGAGTACATGGGATGGTGCGGCTGTGAGGTGAAGGCGGTGCGGCTGTGAGGTGAAGGTCGCAACGCAGGTAGATGCCATGACCTAGGTCACGAGCCGTCCCCGTGGTGGTGACAAACCTCTATGGCAACGTAAACTTATGACGTGGCCTGCCTGTGGGGACACGGACGGGGCACCGAGAAATGAACGTCTCTCAAGAACTTCGTTGACAACGTGGAAGGACACACAGCGATGAGTGCTCAGGTGCGCAAAACTGCCACCAAACTTGCCGATGGGCGAGACCTCTTTTATTTCGACGATTCCCCCGAATATGTATCAGGACAGCGCACTCGTCGCCTCGATGACCCGCGGCCCTTGCCGGATCGTTTCGCACCGATTGAAGGGGAGGACGGGACCGTTCATCCCGTGACCGGACCTCAGATGCGCAAAGACCCGCTGACCGGGGACTGGATCCCGATGGCGTCCCACCGCATGAACCGTACATTCCTTCCGCCAGCAGACGCGAACCCACTGGCGCCGGCACGACCGGGCGCCGAATACTCCGACGGGGAGATACCCGACACAGACTACGACGTCGTCGTCTTCGAAAACCGCTTCCCCTCCCTCATGGCAACCCCAGAACAGGCGCAGGAAATCGCCGCAGCTGACGGTGTGATCCCCGTGAACGGTCTCGACGGTGATGACCTGTACCGCAGGGCACCAGCCGCGGGACGATGCGAAGTCATTTGCTTCACCCCGAACCTTGAAGACTCACTGGCCACCGTCTCCCATGAGCGCATGCGCACCGTGATCGAAGCGTGGGCGGACCGTACCCGCGAACTGTCAGCAATGCCCGGCATCAAACAGGTTTTCTGCTTTGAAAACCACGGCAAGGAAATTGGCGTCACACTCTCGCACCCACACGGCCAGATCTACGCCTACCCTTATCTGACGCCCCGCACCCGCCAAATGCTGACTCAGGCTCAGGCCCACCGCGAAGCGACTGGTCGCAACCTGTTCGACGATATCGTGGACACCGAGCTGCGCAGTGCGCGCCGTATCCTCGATCAAAGCGAACACTGGGTGCTGTTCACACCCGGAGCCGCGCGCTGGCCCGTCGAAGCTCACCTCGTCCCACGTCGCCACGTACGCGACATTGCGCATCTGACCGAGGAAGAACGTGAAGAACTGGCTGACCTCTACCTGCATTTGCTACAGGCAGGTAATCGCTTCTTCGTCAACCCGGACGGTTCGGCCATCGAGCTGCCGTACATCGCGGCCTGGCATCAGGCGCCAATCGGACCTGAAGGCGACGAACTGCGCCTGCACCTGGAGTTCTTCTCATTCCTGCGCGCGCCGGGCAAACTGAAGTACCTGGCTGGTTCGGAATCAGGTATGGGTGCGTGGATTTCCGACACGTCTCCCGAAAAGATCGCTGACCGTTTCAAGGAGGTGTGGTGATATGACCACCCCACACACACCCGAGCAGGCTGGCTCCATGCACGAGGGCGGCTCAGCCAAGACAGAGGACCTCACGTTCAACGACCCCTTGACATTTGACGAGGGGGCCCTCGCCGCGCGCACCCTGTTCCGCGAAACATTCAACGCAGATGCGGATGGCGTGTGGCACGCACCTGGCCGTGTCAACATCATCGGTGAGCACGTGGATTACAACGGTGGCATCTGTCTGCCGATCGCGCTGCCACACCGTGCATTTATCGCTGCCACACCGCGATCTGACCGCCACGTACGCCTCGTGTCTCCGCAGACGCGCGACCATATCGACGAGTTCGACCTCGACACCGTTGACCGGCGCGGGACTGACGGCGAAGTATCCGGCTGGGCTGCGTACCTTGTGGGCGTGGCATGGGCCCTGGAGCAGGCCGGCTTTGGGCCGCTGCGCGGCTTCGATGCGGCGCTGCATTCCTGTGTGCCTCTGGGTGCAGGACTGTCGTCTTCTGCCGCTTTGGAATGCGCGATGGCCGTGGCGATCAACGACATGGAAGACCTCAACCTGCTCGGTGGTGACGATGATGATGCGGGCCGCGCACTCTTGGTGGATGCCGCACGGCGCGCTGAAAACGACATTGCGGGCGCCAATACAGGTGGGCTGGATCAGTCTGCATCGATGCGCTGCTCGAAGGGACACGCACTGGAGCTTGACTGCCGCGATATGTCCGTGCGGTCGATCCCATTTGACCTGGCTCACGACCACCTGGCACTCCTGGTGATCGACACGCGCGCCGAGCATTCGCATGTAACCGGCGAATACGCCCAGCGCCGACAGGCCTGCGAAGACGCCGCAGGCATCCTCGGTGTCGATCTGCTGGCCGACATCGACGATGAACAAGCGGCATTGGATCAGCTGCCTGACGAGGTGATGCGCGCTCGCGTGCGTCACGTTCTGACGGAGATTGATCGCACACGCACGTTCATTGACGAGCTGGCTTCCGGCTCGCTGGTCGGGGAGCGGCTGGATCGCTGCGCCGCGCTCTTGGACGCGTCCCATGACTCGCTGCGTGATGACTATAAGGTGACCTGTCCGGAACTGGATGTGGCCGTCGATGCGGCGCGAGCCAGTGGAGCACATGGCGCACGCATGACAGGTGGCGGTTTCGGCGGCTCGGCGATCGCCCTCGTCGATGAGTCTGCTGCGCGAGACGTGGCCCGAGCTGTCGCTGATGCCTTTGCTGAGCACGGCTTCGAAGCGCCGCAGTTCCTGATCGCTACGCCTGAAGAACCTGCAGGAAAAGTCGCTGAGTAACGTGGCGCGTCACAGGGGTCGTCAATACCTCGATCAGTGGCTGAAACACCGCGGCGGCCCTTGTGGTGGCGAATCGTCGACAGATGTGACATTCGACCAGCCGTGGCAGCTGAAAACTCCCACAATGGCACAATCAGATCTATGAGTAATGAAACCCCATGGCTGATTGTGGGGCTGGGAAATCCCGGCGCCCAGTATTCGCGCACCCGTCACAATGTCGGTCACATGGTGATCGATGCTCTGGCGGAACGATGCAGTGCGACCCTGACCGCACACAAGAGCGGGACGCACATGGCGAGTATCCGCCTGGGCATCAGACCAGGGGGCGCGCCAGGACCGCAAGTTCTCGTGGCCACATCCGATTCATACATGAATACGTCGGGTCGCTCGATCAGTGCGTTGGCTCGCTTCGCACACATAGCGCCCGACCGTGTCCTCGTCATTCACGATGACCTCGACCTGCCCGAACACGACCTGCGCCTGAAATTTGATGGGGGAGAAGGCGGCCACAATGGCCTGAAATCGCTCAGTCAGTGTCTGGGGACGCGGGCTTACCACCGGTTGCGTGTCGGAATCGGCAGGCCTCCGGGCAGGCAGGACCCTGCAGACTACGTTTTGGCACAGCTTTCAGCGCGCGCCCGCACTGAGTGGGACGTGACAGTGGAAAAGGCCGCTGACGTGATTGAAGACGTGGCACTGAACGGTTTCCCGGAGGCCCAACAGCGCCTGCATTCGCATAGCTCGCCGCAGTAAAATCCTTTGTGTTTGCGCCATCGCAGTGATTCCGCCCGCCCACTGAGCGCCCTCGCCACATGTACCCATCCCAGTGAAACATGAGGAAGATGTCATGAAATTGAACGGCTTGATGGACCTGATCGGAGCCGACCAGGCAGTTCAACAATTCGCCACTTCACTGTCACGGTCCCTGAGCGGCACCATCGTCGCCCCGCAAGGCATTCGACCCGGCATGTACGCCCTCGCATCGCGCGAAAGGCTCATTGACGAGGCGGACCCGTCCACCGTTGGACCTCTGATCATCATCACGGCATCGGGGCGAGAAGCCGAAAGGCTGACTGACGCATTGTCTGCATGGGTGCCGAATGTGGGCATGTTCCCCTCGTGGGAAACCCTGCCGCATGAGCGACTGTCACCCCAGGTGGACACGATGGCCCAACGTATCGCCATCTTGCGCCGGCTGACACACCCGGATCCAACCGACCCGGCGACCGCGCCACTGTCCATTGTTGTCATGCCGGTCCGCGCATTCCTCCAACCTGTCATCCACGGGCTGGCCGACCTGGAGCCGGTGCGCGTCAAAGTAGGGGACATGGTGGATCTGCCCAGCATGGTTGACCGTCTGACACAACTGGGATACGAACGCGTGGATATGGTGGAGGCACGCGGACAGGTCAGCGTCCGAGGCGGCATCCTCGATGTTTTCCCACCTCAGGAAGCACACCCTTTACGCGTCGAACTGTGGGGCGATGAGGTTGACGAGATTCGCTGGTTCTCCATGGCTGACCAGCGCACCCTCGGCGCAGCTACCGACGGCCTGTGGGCGGTGGCCTGTCGAGAACTCTTGCTAACCGACGAGGTCCGTGAAAAGGCACGCCATGCTGCTGACACCCTGCCGGGCGCGGCGCAGATTCTGGAACTGGCCAGTGAAGGGATCTACAGCGCAGGCCTGGAGTCTCTGGCCCCTGCTTTGGTGGAGCGCATGGACACCGTCCTTGACATCGCTCCCGAGGGCAGCGTGCTCATCATGGATGAGCCGGAGCGGGTGCGTGCCCGCGCAGCCGACCTTGTGTCAACCACCGAGGAATTCCTCCAGGCAGCATGGACCGCAGCGGCCGATGGTGGCACTGTCCCACTGGAAGCGCGCGACGCTTCGTTCCGTGACCTGGACGAAGTGTGGCAGGCTTCCGGACTTGCGCGGTGGGAGGTCTCCTCACTGGCGCCGGCAGAACTGGCCGATGCGCTGATCGCTGTCGAGGATGACCGAGGTGTGGATACGGACGACGAGCCGGGTGCTTTGCAGGCCCACGAGGCGCACGCCGTGGTGGTCTCACCGACACTGATGGCAGTCGGTGCTCGAGAAGTACGCCCATATCGCGGTGACTTTGATCGAGCGTGCGCCGATTTGGCTGAGCTGTCACACGCCGGGTGGAACATGGTGGTGACCACTCAAGGCCCTGGGCCCGGGCGACGAATCGCCTCGATACTGAACGATGCGCACGTGCCGGCGCGAGTGGTAGAGGAGTTGACGAGCGCGCCTGAAGAAAGTGTCGTGCACGTGACGACCGCGCAAGCCGGCGCCGGGTTTGTAATGGCCGATCAGCACCTGGCAGTCCTTACTGAACAGGACCTGACTGGTCGCGTGGGAGCGACCACTCGCGATATGAGGAAGATGCCGTCGCGGCGCAGGAAGGGCGTCGATCCGCTGACACTGCACGCCGGCGACCTGGTTGTTCACGAACAGCACGGGATCGGACGCTTCCTCGAACTGGTCTCACGCACCGTGGGCAGGGGAGCGTCCGCCGTCACGCGCGACTACCTTGTCATTGAGTACGCTCCCTCGCGCAGGGGACAACCTGGGGACCGTCTGTTCGTGCCGACGAACTCGCTGGATCAGGTCTCCAAATACACGGGATCGGATCAGCCGACACTGACCCGGATGGGTGGGGCTGACTGGGCGAAGACCAAAGCCAAAGCTCGTAAAGCCGTCAAGGAAATCGCCGCTGAACTGATCCGCCTGTACGCTGCGCGCCAGGCAACAAAAGGGCACGCGTTCAGCGCTGACACCCCCTGGCAGCGCGAACTTGAAGATGCGTTCCCATATGTGGAAACCCCTGATCAGCTCGTGACAATCGATGAAGTCAAAGCTGATATGGAAAAGCCCATGCCGATGGACCGGCTCCTGACAGGAGACGTGGGATACGGCAAAACCGAGATCGCTGTGCGCGCGGCGTTCAAAGCCATCCAGGACGGCAAGCAGGTTGCTGTGCTGGTTCCCACCACCTTGCTGGTCCAGCAGCACTATGACACCTTCAGCGCTCGCTATGCCGGTTTCCCCGTCACAATTGGGACACTGTCACGTTTTTCCACGCCGAAAGAAGCTGAAGAGGTCAAGGAGGCACTTGCGTCCGGTGGTATTGACCTGGTGATCGGCACACACGCCCTGCTGACGGGCACGGTCCGCTTCAAGGATCTGGGTCTAGTCGTCATTGACGAGGAGCAGCGTTTCGGTGTCGAGCATAAGGAGACACTCAAAGCGCTGCGCACTGATGTGGACGTGCTGTCCATGTCAGCAACACCTATCCCTCGAACACTGGAAATGGCGATTTCCGGTATCCGTGAAATGTCGATCCTGCAGACACCGCCAGAAGAGCGTCAGCCGGTTCTGACATTTGTGGGCGCATACACGGATGCGCAGGTTATCGCTGCAGTCCGGCGCGAGCTGCTGCGTGACGGGCAGGTGTTCTACGTCCATAACCGTGTCGAATCCATCAACACGGTGGCTGCTCACCTCAGCGAACTGGTACCCGAAGCGCGCATCCGTGTCGCTCACGGCAAACTGTCCGAACACGAACTTGAACGCGTCATCGTTGATTTCTGGAACCACGACTTCGACGTGCTGGTGTGCACGACAATCGTGGAAACCGGCCTGGATATTTCCAATGCAAACACCCTGATTGTGGACAGGGCTGACGCGTTCGGTCTGTCACAGCTGCACCAGCTGCGTGGCCGAGTGGGACGAGGGCGCGAACGCGCTTACGCTTACTTCTTTTACCCAGCTGACCGCACTCTTACCGAAACGGCCCATGAACGGTTGCGGACAATCGCCCAGTTCACGGATCTGGGCGCCGGGCTGCACGTTGCGCAAAAAGACCTCGAAATCCGCGGTGCCGGCAACCTGCTGGGTGGCGCGCAATCAGGTCATATCGAGGGCGTGGGGTTCGATCTGTACGTGCGTATGGTGGCTGACGCAGTGGCAACATTTAAAGGGGAGCGCCCCGCCGAACAGGTGGACGTGCGAGTGGATCTGGCCGTGGATGCGCATATTCCTGCCGAATATGTGACGAGCGAGCGCCTGCGGCTCGAGGTATACGCCAGGATTGCAGGCGTGAGCACGCCTGAACAGGAAAGCGATGTGCGCGATGAGCTGGCCGACCGATACGGCCCAATTCCTCCTCAGGTGGATTTGCTGTTCGACATTGCGCGACTGCGTGAGCGCCTGCGCCAGGTCGGTGTCGAAGAGGTCGCCACTCAGGGACGGTACATCAAGTTCGCACCCGTCGAACTTGCTGATTCACAGATGATGCGCCTGAAGCGGCTGCACGCTGGCGCACTCATTAAGACTGCGGTGCGTCAGATCCTGGTTCCCATCCCAATGACCGCCCACATCGGTGGGCACCCCTTGGCAGACAGCGCCCTCATCGAGTGGACGCTGAATGTCGTTGACACGATCATCGTGCCTTTCGCCGCCTCATCAGAAGGCGGCGCTCCCGGCGTTAAAGACCGGTGATCACTCCCCGCGAACATAGAAGCCCGACACCTTGAAACGCCGAGTGGTCGCGTGCATGCGACCACTCGGCGCAAGTACCTGGGTGAGTCGTCCTCGTTCATAAGCGAGGGGAGCGGGACTTCTCACCCCCTGGTGCGGCACATCGGTCAACGTGACGTAGAATAGACACGCACAAGACCTAAGGAGGATCTCGGTGGCACAAAAACGGGGTATAGCTGGCTTCGTTGCAACTCTTGCCGGGCTGGCGCTCGTCATTACGGGATGTTCAGCTCACCCAGGCGCGGCGGCGCGAATCGGAGACCACAACATCAGCGAAGAAACCGTCACGGAAGTTGCCACTGCACTTCCCGATGTTGTGGCACAGCGAGTCAGTCGCGTGGATGCGCTCAGGCTCCTGACGTCCAGCTATTTCCAGAATCGCATGGGACACGACAAAGACGTGACGTTTACTGACGACCAGGTTCTTGACCTCATGAAGCAAGTAGCTGCATCTCGTGGTCTTGAAGCCCCGGAAAATGTACCCGCCAGCGTCCTCGACGTCTTCAGAGGAGAGATGGTCCTGCAGCAGCTGCAGGTCGACGGCAATGATCTCCAGACGATCCAGCAGGAACTGGAACAGTACTACACGAAGGAAAAAATCGACATTAACCCGCGGTACTACACCGCCCAGGCGAACACAAAGCAGGCCAGCACGCTTGCCGACATTGTGACACCCGCAGATGTCAAGGCGCCGAAGAGCGACGGGGATGCATCGACTGACACAGACAGCCAAAGCGGCCATACCCACTAAAATTTAAAACGTGAGACATACCTCGATGCACGCTGCGCGGCTCACGCCGAATGAGGGACCAATGTCGCTCAAGTGCAGGTCAACACGTACACGTGAAGGTCACGAGCACGTTTTTCGAGCATCAGGGGTGTGTTTTACAACCGTTGCGTACTACTGTGAGACGCGACAGCTCCACGCACACAATCACGAAGGAGAATGACGTGGCAAGGATTGAGACAATCGGGGCACGCGAAATCCTCGACTCTCGAGGCAACCCGACCGTAGAGGTCGAGGTTCTGTTGGAGGACGGCACCGTTTCCCGCGCATCCGTTCCCTCCGGTGCATCAACCGGTGCCTTCGAGGCGGTCGAACGTCGCGATGGCGACAAGGATCGTTACATGGGCAAGGGCGTACAGGACGCTGTCGATGCAGTGACCGAGGTGATCGGCGCTGAACTGATCGATGAGGACGCAACCGACCAGCGCGTCATCGACGAGGCCATGCTGGACCTCGACGGAACCGACAACAAGGGCAAGCTGGGCGCAAACGCCATCCTGGGTGTGTCGCTCGCAGTGGCCAAGGCTGCCGCGGAGTCCGCCGGACTGCCCCTGTACCGTTACCTGGGCGGCCCGAACGCACACGTTCTGCCTGTCCCGATGATGAACATCCTCAACGGCGGCTCTCACGCAGACACCAACGTGGATATTCAGGAATTCATGATTGCCCCAATCGGCGCTCCGACCTTCCGTGAAGCACTGCGCTGGGGTGCAGAGGTCTACCACACCCTCAAGGGCGTCATCAAGAGCCGTGGCCTGTCCACCGGCCTGGGTGACGAGGGCGGCTTCGCCCCCAACCTTGAGTCCAACTCGGCAGCACTCGACCTGATCGTGGAAGCCATCGAAAAGGCCGGTTACAAGCCGGGCGCAGACGTGGCACTGGCACTGGATGTTGCCTCCACCGAGTTCTTCGCTGATGGCATGTACCAGTTCGAGGGTGAAGGCCGCTCCACTGACTACATGGTGTCCTACTACGAGAAGCTCATCTCTGACTACCCGCTGGTCTCCATCGAAGACCCGTTGTCAGAAGACGAATGGGACGCATGGAAGTCACTGACCGCTCAGATCGGTGACCGTGTTCAGCTGGTGGGCGACGACCTGTTCGTCACCAACCCCGATCGCCTGCGCAAGGGCATCGAGATGAACGTGGCTAACGCACTGCTGGTCAAGGTCAACCAGATCGGCTCCCTGACCGAGACGCTGGATGCCGTTGAGGAAGCACACCGCAACGGATACCGCACGATGACCTCGCACCGCTCCGGCGAGACCGAGGATACGACGATCGCGGATCTTGCTGTTGCCACCAACTCCGGTCAGATCAAGACCGGTGCTCCGGCACGTTCAGAGCGTGTCGCCAAGTACAACCAGTTGCTGCGCATTGAAGAAGAGCTTGCTGAAGCAGCCGTGTACGCAGGTGCATCGTCGTTCCCACGCTTCAAGGCCTGAGAACACTGAAGCCCTGACGGCTTAGTTTTTTTAATGTGCGCCGAGTGGTCGCTTGCATGCGACCACTCGGCGCACAGCTGTTTCACGGGAGTATGACCAGAACGACTGTGACATGCCGCAAGCAGATCGCCCGGCTCGAAGTGTTTTAAGGCACGATGAGAACATGGCTGATTCGTCGCATCATGATCCGAGGCGCCCTCACGCGCCTCGTCGACGCACTTTTGGTGCGTCACGCCCCTCGTCGACGCCAGCCAGCCAGCAGCGTCGCTCTCGCCCAATCCGGCGATCCCATGGAGATCAAACGGATTCACATAGCGACAGCCAGATATCTACTCGGCCCTCGCTCGGCGCAGTAAACGACAGGGCAGATGAATCGCGTGAGTCGGGCGCCGAAGCGAGTCAGGATTCGCCGAAGGACCGCTTCCATTCGGATCGCCTGCGCCGCATCGGCCTGGCGGGACCCCGCCTGAAAACAGGAGGCTCGGACTCTTCACGCTCAGCATCTGTCGCATCACGTTTTCGCCGGAACCGTCAACCGGACGCGGCGACGAAGACGAAGGAACGTAGTGGCGGACGGGGCGCAAAGACAGCACGCAGTGACGCTTCGTCGCGCAACATCTCTTTCGGCGGACTGACAATTTCGGTCCGATTCCTCGCAATCAGCATCATGGCTGCGCTGCTTGCTGTCCTACTCATTCCCTCCGCGTACCAATGGTTCAGGCAGAGCCAGGACCTGAAAGATATGCAGGTGCGTGTCGAACAGGCCAGGGAACGCAACGCCGAGCTTCACGAACAGCTCGACTTATGGAAGGACCCGACGTACGTGGCATCGCAGGCCCGCTCACGCCTCGGATATGTCCAGCCGGGAGAAACCCAGTACACGGTCAAGGACCCAGGGCCAGGATACGAGGATGCCTCCTCGCAGGAAAACGACAAACGAGGCCCGGATAAGCCGTGGATTCAGGTTCTTGCCCAATCGGTCATCGATGCAGACAACCCTGAAGAAGCAACCCACGACGCCAAAGACCAGACTCCACTGAACTTCAGTCAATCAGGAGACGAGAAATGAACATCCACGGCAGCGACACTGACGCAAGGCAGTTGCCGGAGCTGTCGCCGGCCACCGAAAAGGACCTGGAAGTGGTGCGCGAGCAGCTCGGACGCTTGCCGCGTGGAGTGGATTCTATCGGCGCCAGATGTGTGTGCGGACGGCCCACCGTTGTCGTGACTCGCCCGCGCCTGGATGACGGTACGCCTTTCCCGACGACTTTCTACCTTACGTGCCCACCGATCGTGCGTGGATGCTCCACGCTGGAAGCAGAGCATGTGATGGAAGACCTCAATGAGTGGATCAGGATTGACGAGGACGCTGCCAGGCACTACCGCGATGCTCACAACTCCTATATCGCTTTTCGTCGGACGCTGGGTGAAGTGCCGGAGATCGACGGCGTATCTGCCGGTGGCATGCCAACGCGCGTGAAATGTCTGCACGCGCTTGTCGCGCACTCCCTCGTCGCAGGCCCCGGAGGCAACCCGGTGGGCGACAAAGCACTCGAAATCCTTGCCGAGCGCAATCTGTGGCAGTCTGACCGCTGCATGTGCTAGACGAGTCGCGACAATACGATGGCCTGCAGCGAGGCATCCACGCCGCCTTCAAACGTGACACAATGAGCGCCGTGACTATGACTGAACCAGAACAGCTGCGCCACCCTCGGCGTGTGGCAGCCATCGACTGCGGGACCAACTCAATCAGGCTCCTGATCGCAGACGTTGAGCGAGACGATACGGGATCTGTGCGGATGCGGGACATCACGCGCCTGATGCGGATCGTTCGTCTGGGCTACAACGTTGATAAGACAGGGCGTCTCGACCCCGACGCAATTGAACGCACGCTGGAAGCGGTGCAAGAATACGCGGAGCTTATTAAGCGTCACAATGTGGATTCCGTGCGTTTTGTGGCGACTTCGGCTAGCCGAGATGCGCAGAACCGCGATGTTTTTGTCGACGGGGTGCGTGAACTGCTCAACGTGGAGCCTGAAGTGGTGCCCGGCGAGGAAGAGGCCGCTTTGTCCTTTGCTGGAGCGATGAGCGCGTTGGATTCTCAGGCGAGGCGTCCGGCACTGGTGGTGGACATTGGTGGTGGCTCCACTGAGCTGGTCATCGGCACAACAGGCGTCGAACAGGCGATCTCGCTCAACATGGGGTCTGTGCGAGTGACGGAACGTTTCTTCGCGCACTGTGACTCTGAGCAGGGGATTGATCCGCAGGCCGAAGCCGAGGCCACCCGGTGGATCGACGAACAGCTGGATCATGCGGCCTGCATTATTGACTTTGGCATGGTGGGGACACTGGTGGGCGTCGCCGGAACGGTGACGACCATCGCTGCGCAGGCGCTGGGCTTGGACCGCTATATGCCTGAGCGCATCCACGGTGCCGTGTTCACGATGAGCGAGGGGGAACGCGCCATCCGCTTCATGATTGATCAGCCTGTCAAGGTCAAGGCTGCTCTGGGCTTCATGCCGAAGGGACGCGAAGACGTCATAGCCGGCGGCGCACTGATCTGGTCCCGCATTTGTGCGCGAGTAGGCGCGTGTACGCGACCACTCGGCACAATCGATCGCTGGGTGACGTCCGAGCACGACATTTTGGACGGGATCGCCTTGTCTCAGGTGAAGGAGTAGACGCTCAGCAGGTGTTTAGTGCGCCGGCGGCGTAAACCACGCAGTGCTGACCGAGGCTGGATCTGTGCCTCGTGCCGTGGTCGCTCGGTGCCGGATTGCCGTGCTCGGACGTTCAGCGCTGATTTGACGCGTGCGCTCCACGGGCGCGCACGCTTGTACGCTGGTGCAGGGCAATAGCCCCCAACAACGCGGCAGCAAATGTACCGAGAATCACGCCGAAGCGAGCATGGAACACTTCGGTTTCGCCCGGGAACGCAAGCCCGGCTACCAGCATCGCGACCGTGAATCCGATGCCGGCCAGCAGGCCGATCGCGGCAATGTCGGGCAGGTCCACTCCGTTGCCCAAGCGCAGGCGGGTGTAGCGCGTCAGAATAGCGACCGACCCCCAGATGCCGATCAGCTTGCCCAGCGGCAGTGCGACTGCGACGGAAATAGTGATTGGGTCGGTTAGCGCTGCGCTCAGGCCCCCCTCGCCACCCATGACGGGTACGCCAGCGGCGAAGAATGCGAAAACGGGAAGAGCCAGGCCCGCTGACCACGGACTGAGCTTCTCATCAAACTCGTGGGTGAGCTGGCGGTTCCTGATGCGTTTGGCGGGCACAACCATGCCCAGGCAGACACCCGCGATCGTCGCGTGAACGCCGGAGTTGAGCATCAGTGCCCACGCTACGACGGCCAGCGGTATGAGCAGCCACCACTTGGTGATCTGGCGCTGCACCAGGAAACCAAAGACCACGATCGTCAGCAGTGTTCCGCCCAGCGCCAGCCAGTTCAGGCCAGATGAGTAAAACACTGCGATGACGATGATGGCCAGCAGATCGTCGACAACTGCCAAAGTTAGCAGGAAGGTTCTCGCGGCAGGTGGGAGGCCTCGTCCAAAGATCCCCAGGAGTGCCACCGCGAAGGCAATATCAGTTGCAGTTGGCACGGCCCACCCGTGGAAGTGATCGGAACCAGTGATGGTTTGGATCAGCACATAGATGGTGGCAGGTCCGACCATGCCGAAAGCGGCCGCCAACATGGGCAGTGCCGCTTCCCGGATGTCACGCAGCGGTCCGGTCACAAAATCTGACTTCAACTCCAGGCCGACAACGAAGAAGAAGATGGTCAGTAGCCCGTCGGCCGCCCATTCGTGAACTGACAGATGCAGTCCGAGCGATTCAGGGCCAAATTCATAGTGCGAAATAGCGCTGTAGATCGGTTCCCAGGGGGAATTTGCCAGGAAGAGAGCGATGAGTGCAACGACAATGAGCAGCAAACCGGTTCGCGTCTCGTCAGCGAGGAATCGCGGAATGGCTTGGAAAGCATTGCGAATACGGTGCCCCACACTCGCGTTCGACGAGGATGCATAAACTCGTTTGCGCGGCAGAGCTGATACCAGGATCGGTGGGCGTTGTTGGAGGCGCGCACCAGGGAAGTTATGACGTGAGCGATGCACAATCCCGTCACTGCGATACGGGATTCGAGGCATGTCGCGCTTTTCGCGTGTGGCTCCACCGGTGGAGGTAGTTTCTTCAGACGAGCCGAGAGTCATTCGTATCGAACCTTCCTTCGCGACGAGGAACCGCTGTGATGGAGATGTGGCTACCTTCGATCATAAGGCACAGGCAATGTGTGGGTAATGCGTTGTCGAGGCGTGGGCGCGGCTCGTGTGGGATGACGGCCGGAAGTGCGTGTAAACTAGGCACGCTGCCGTCACGAGCCATGAGCCAGGCTTGTGAGGTTGGCATGCCCCCATGGCCCAATTGGCAGAGGCAATCGACTTAAAATCGATGTGTTGTCAGTTCGAATCTGACTGGGGGTACAGATAATTTTGAGCAAAATGGCGTTATATCAACGAATAATGGCCTTGTGCGCTTCCGGCTACCCTCTCGCGTTCCCTGAACGTTCCCCTAAAAAAGCTCGTACTAAATAGCCTGCGAGCGCTCGCGGCCTTACTTCGTCGTGTCGGGAGCACCCCGGCACCTGACCCCCGCGCCGTTCTTTCTCCCTACCGCCCTGTCTTAGTAAGCGTGGAGCGTGGCAACTCAAAGGTGAATGGGTCTCAAGACCTGTGAGAGTGATTAATAGGCGGGGTGCGTGAGACTTCTAGTAGTGGCGGATCCGCCAATATCGCCGTTCGACCCCCTAGCTAGGCTTCACATGCGCTATTCAGGATTTCCTGATTACACGCGGCTAACAGGCAATGGGGTCGCTATTTTGACGACCCCTTTAAGGGGGGTGTCATTTCGCCACCCCCCTTGTTTGGGGTTCCGCTTCGTTTTCCCCCTTAAGGGATGTCGGTAGTGGCGACACCCTTACTTCTTATGGGGGTCTGATTCGTTCCCCCATAAAAGGGGTGTCCATACTATGTACTCGTTTTCTCTTCTGGTGGCTCGCCACCTCACCGAAAACCCTAAGTATTACTTAGCCTATGCGCCTAGCGTGGGGGCACGGCACCCCGGTACCCCTATGTTCCAGTAATGGAAGGCGCTGTGGGAAAACTTCTGTACGGGTCTGGGGTTCTACTGATGCCCCGTAGCGCTTGTTACAGGCGAGCGTTACGCAAGAGCGCTGTAGGGAGATATTAGCCCTGCACGTGAGGTGGCCGCCCTGCTGTGGTGGGGGGGTAGTCCCCCTGAGTGCTTTGTTGGGTTTCCGGTAGAACTGTCGTGCTGGTCGGCGTGCTGCTCGTGCTCGTCTTATGGGTGCCGCGCGCTCGCGGTAGTGTGGCTGTGGAATGGTGCGCCCCCTTGTGATGGGGGTCTGTCCCGTTCCCCCGTGCAAGGCGACTAGTCAGGGGGTTCCGTTTCGTTCCCCCCTTTTTTGCTGGTGAGTGGTCGCCCTGGGAGCACCAGACGCTACGGTATTAGCTCTCAAATGTGGGGTAGCGTTTCACGACCCCGTTGCCCCGGGTCTTGGGTAAAAACTTTCAGGGAGATATTTCGCTATACGCCTTGGGGGAGCGAAGAGGCCGGGGGTGAGGGGCATACCCCAGCACGCTCGCTAGCGTGCCTGTGAGTGGTTCTCACGCGCTTTCACGGTATGCGCGTGGGTGGGTTCAGCGTTGCCGGTTTCGCTGGGTGTTCGGTTTTGTTGTGGGTTCGGTTAGGAGCCGTGTCGTGTTTCCCCCCCCGCGGGTATGGGGTGTTCGCACCACTGGGAGCGTGCTCATGGCGGATTCCTTGCTGGCAGTCCCGCGTCTCTCCCTGAAGCGTAGAGGGGGTAGCGTTTCACGACCCCCGTAGAAGTGCGCGCGCTGGGGCTAAGTACTGCTTAGGGTTGTGGGTCTTGCCGTGCCGCCGTGAAAGTGCTGGTGCCGGGTTGGCCTGTCCCATGGGGCACCACTAAGAGGGGGTTGGTAGTAGCGACCCCCTTTTCGCGGGGGGGGGTGTGCCCGCGAGCGCCGGTAAGGCTTTTAGTCCACAGGTAGGACGTGTGCGCTCGCGGGCTTGAAGAGGTTTCTAGTGGTCTTCGGGTTGTGTGTTTATCACACCCCCCTTGTTACAGGTACCTGTTACATGTGTTATTTGTGTTATTTTCTGTTCTTCTGTTACAGGTGTATCAATGCTTGTAACAGTCGTGTCACTTATGCCAGTTGTAACACTTGTAACACTTGTAACAGGTATGTATAGGCCTCTGCCTGCTTTTGAGAGCTTGCCGCTATCAAACAGGCGTTTAAGGTAGGTACCCGCTTTCGATGGCTCAATCTCTAAGGCTTCCGCCACCTGTTTGCGGGTGGTTCCTTCTGGCCGCTCGGTGCGAACGTAGTCCAGAATCTTCATACTTTCGTCGCCTAACTGCCCCCTGTCCCTGTCTGCTTTTGCTGCGTCTGCTGCTATGCCAAGATCGTGGCCTACTGCTATCCAGCGGCCTTCGTTGAACTTCAACGCGTATTCGGCTTCGATCACGTCGCGGCCTGTGAGCTGTAATAGGCCGTCTCCTTGGTTCCTAGCGCGGGTCAGTAGTGCCGTGTAGTCTGCTGCCCCGTTGATGCCGTTGCTGCCACTGGTTGCGTCCATGAAGTCCCCGCCACGCGCCTTGTTCGTGTGGTGGACTGCGAGTAGTCCTGAACCGGGGTGAACATCTACTAGCTGTTTGAGGTCTCCCACTGCGTCGTAGTCTTCGCCGTACACGTCTTTATCGTTCTTGCGTTTGGGTCTGACTTTTTGGAGCGTGTCGCATACGACTAGGCCGTGTGGGTGCTGTTCGAGCCATGCGCCTATGACATCGTTGGCTGTGTGCTCAATGTAGATTGCGAACTCGAATTGTTGGGGCAGTGGTGCCCCGCCCAATAGTTTGCGTGCCCTGTCTTGTAGTCGCCTGTTGCCGTCTTCCATCGCGAGGTAGAGGACGGGACGGGGTTCGACTATGCACGCTTCGAGGACAACGCCGCCCGCTGCTACCTGTAGGCAGATTGAGAGGGCTAGCCATGACTTGCCTAGCTTGGGTGCTCCCACTAGAAGCCCCATGCCTTCGGGGATCAGTCCGGGAACCATCCACTGTAAGGGTGGGAACTCTTGGCCGTCGAGCCACTGGCCGTTGCGGATGGTTGCTAGTTTGGGGTCAACATAGATAGAGCCCTTCTCTTTCGCCCATAAGACAGGTAGGGCAAGCATGGTTTTTATCTGTGTGATCTGCTCGCTTGTGGGAAGTTCGGGGATGAACGTGCTCATTGCGCGCCCCCGTTCTTGTTGGCTCCAGCTTTTGCGCTTCGGATCGTGCTTTCAATCTCGCGTTCGTCTAGCCCTGTGAGCGCCGCCGCCTGTTCCAGTTCGGGAAGAGTGTCGCTCTTGCCGATGGTGCATAAGGTATAGGCCGCCCAGTTCAGTATTGTGTTGCGCTCTCCAATTGGAGCATCTTGCATGGTTGTCACGATGCCGCGAGCGCGCTTGTCGTTCAACGCGTGTAACTGGCTGCTGGTGAGCGGTTCGGGTCGTGGGACGCGGCTGCGTGGCTTTCGGGGCTTGTGCTGTAGCCCGTACAGTGCTGCCTGTGCGTGCTCTGGGAGCATGGCTATAGGCGTTCCTGGGTTGACCCACGTGTAGGGCGTGCCCGTGTCAGGGTGGACGCTTGGGGGTGCTATTACGTACCCCTTGGGGTGTAGTCGTAGGTCAACGTCTGGGATGATGCCGACGCTCTGTATAAGGTCGCTTGTCTTGGCAACGTAGTACAGGTGCGTTCCGCCACCCTCGCGGCCTGTGCGCGCTGTGAGAGTGTCAGGGAGCGTGCCGGTGTGCTCTTCTAACCGTTCTCGCGCGTCGTCCGTGTCAAGGTCGATTACTAGCACGTTTTCGGGTAGTGCCACGCCTATCAGCGCGTAAGGCCACTTGTCCCACCACTTAGCGATCTGCGCGGGGTCTGTTGTTGCAAGTAGGTGCCCGCCTTTCCCTTTCACTTGCCATAAGTAGGGGCTCTTGCCGCCCTCGAGTTCCCCGGTCTTCGGGTTCACACGATTGTTGACCTCACGGCACGGGTGAACAGGCCACCCGGCTTGCGCGTAAGCCACTGCGATTTCACACATGCTAGTCACCGCGACCGCCGCCCCTCTAACAGGTCAAGTTTCTTGTGAAGCTCGTCGAACGTGTTAAAACATCCCGACTGCATGATGACCCGCCTGCCTGTCTGCAAGGGGGTTGAGCACGGTTCGATAGTGTCTAACAGGTCTTGCCGGTCGAAGATTGTTCGCGCTCCAAGAATGTAGCCACTCACGTTATTGTTACGACACCAAAATGCGAGATTTTCCTGATCCAAGTTCAGCATCTCGCACACTTCGAGAGTAGTCATGATGTCTTCGTCCGCTGGCCGCGTCTTTTTCCACCGTCTTGCCTGTGGGGTTGCTTGGGATGTCATGCCGCGTCACCGTCCCTGTACGGGTTGGGTGTGGGCACGCCCTGGGTTAACAGGCGCTCCATCTCATCGGCTGGGATTAAGATACGCGAGCCGAACTCAACGGTTTTGATCCGCCCCTGCTTGACCCACTTGTAGACCGTGTTCGGTGCAATGCCCGTGAAGGCCGTGAAGTCACTGACCTTCATGTAAGCGCGGTAGTGCCTGTTCTCGTCCCTACACGCTTGCCGGGTTGCCGGGTTATTCATTGGTGTGCTCACAGGGCACCTCCCGCGCTCGCGGGTGTGAAAGCTTCGTTGAGTGATGCGCGGGGGATGCGCGTAATCCTGTGCTTGCCGGGTACCTTAATGGCTTCGATTTCCCCGCGTGCGACCATGCGCCTAACAGTTGCGGGATGAACCCCGATGAGTTCGGCGGCTTGCCTAATTGTGAGAAGTTCGCCGCGGGGTGTTGCGCAAGTGCTACACCTTCGTGTCATGATGGATATACCTAAACCTTCCATGGTGGTGGGTTGTGGTGTGGGGTCGCCCGCTCGGTTAGCGTTGCCGCGCTAGCCATTGTGAGCGGGTGACCCGCTTTCTTTTGTCAGTGCATGAGTTACATTGACGTAATTCAGTGCAGCACAAGAAACGCGCGGGTGCAACTAACAGACACGTTTTTTAGGGCGTGTTGTTTTCAAGGCTCTGTAGACGTTTTCGGGCAATCTACATATAGTCGTTTATAGTCGTTTTAAGTCGTTGTAAGTCGTAATGAAAATAATTCTCTTTTACGCTTGACAAACACGTCTACAAATTGACGGCTCTTATTTTTCCTAAAAATGACCAGATTGGGACTATAGTCCTAGATTCTTCTGCGTGATGGGTATTTAACCCACGATGTCGGTTCGTGTTTCCGCTTTGCTCGCTGGTGGGTTCAATACCCAATCAGCCATGTAGGTGGCCACAAGGCGCTGGCGCTCCAAGCTAGCGTGAGAATAGCGACGCTGCATGTTCGGATCATTCCTGACCTCGTGCCCCATCATGGCTTCGACATCCATCATGATGGCACCACTGGTTAGCTGGGCTTGCGTCTCGAACGTATGGCGCAAACAGTAGGGTGCCATACGCTCATAGCCGTGTCGTACCTGTGTGGCCTTCACGGTCTTTTGAAAACACTTCAGTGAGACTGCTCGCCCTTTTTCTTTGGGCGACTGGAATATGTAGGCATCTATCCCGGTCATATGGCTACTAATGTGCTGTTTCAACATCGCTGTGATGCGTGGATCAATCGGGATGGTGCGAAGACTGGAGCGCGTCTTAGCGCTGTCCTCGCCATGCTGCGCCTTGCCTTCCATCCTCACTGTGTGCTCGATGCGCACAAGATTGTTCTTGAAGTCAATCGCCCTGGGCTTCAAGCCCCTAACCTCGCCCGGCCTCATGCCGGTAACAGCCATGAGAACTAGGGCGGGTCTAATGTCGTGCGACGCTTCGGCTATCACGTTTTGGACTTCCTCACGCGATAAAGCGCGGTTGCGACGAGCGGGCGGCTCATTGACCTGTGGGCGTATAAGATCCTTCGAGTGTCTGCTGACCTTCGGCACCACGTCGATCACGTCGGAATCTTCCGCTGCTCTCAATATCTGTTTAAACAAGCGCCATACTTCCTCGCGCTGCCCGTAGCCCAATGGTGCGACAACCTTGGTCACCCACTGGTCAATCATGTACTTGTCAATCTGCCTGATCGGGATATTCTCCCAAAATGGCAAGATGTAGTTTTTAGCGCGTTGCTTTCGTGGGCGAGCCGTAGACGTCGCCCATCTAACGCCACTGAGGAACGTGCCGTAGTACTCGCCAAAGGTCACGTTCTCATACTTGGCTTTGCGTTCTGCTTCGATGCGTTCACGCTCCACCTGTTCAGGGCTTTTCCACGTTCCCCGGTCAATAGATTGCTTCTCACCTGATAGCCATACTTGCGCGTCTTCCTTGCGTGAGAACGTGGCCGGGGCGGCTATTCGCTTCCCGTTTCTGCGTGGGTCTGGATAATCCGCCCTGTAATTCCCGGACGGTAGGCGCTTGATCTTGCCAAAAGGTCGCTGTTGTTGGGGCGTGTTGCGTGGCATGGTGGTGGCTCCTTTGAGTGGGTTTCGTTCCCCGAACGTTCCCCGAACGTTCCCCGAAACACCTAAAAACAAGCATAATACAAGCACTACGGGCATCTAATGCAAACACTACTTTTCGGCTCTATATCAACGAAAAGGCGCAAACTCTGAGCTAGGCAAGAATCCGGTTCGTGTCCGACTGGGGGTACGGAGTCGGGCACGCAAGCGGCAGAAATGATGCTCGCCGGGTCTTTGCCGGACGCGGCAGGTTCATTGACGAGGGAGTCCCATGCGAATTCTGACTCGGAAACTCTTCTGTGGAGAGCTGGCCTTGGATTGGTGAAGGGCGAGAGGTGCGCCGAAAGGGATCGCCAGATCTCGCTGTCGGCTCAATAAGAAAGACCCCGATGGGCTAGCGGTCGGGCCGCAAACGTGAAAACCTTAAGACAGGTAGTAGTGGGTCAGTCTGTTTCCGGCAACGCCTGTTCCCGGGGCGCGCTGGCCAGAAGGAGGCACAATGTCCAACCCCGTGTTGAAGAAGCTGGTGAAAGACGAGACGCGCTCGGCGCAGACCACTCCAGCTGGCTATCCAGGAATGCCAGGGTATGCCCCCGGCAACAGCGGATATACCAATTACCAGTCGCAGCAGTACGCTGATCCTTACGCCCATCAGGCTGGCGCTGGCGCTTCGGCCGGCACTGCAACGCAGCAGGGGTACCCTCGTTACCCTCAGCAGGCGGACCAGTTTGAGGAATTTGAGCAGCGTTACAACCAGCCGTCTGCTGATGCGGTGGATCGTGGCCGACTGACAATCGACGATGTCATCGTCAAGACCGGAATCCTTTTTGGGATTCTGCTTGTCGCAGCTGCCGGAGCATGGGCTGTCACGCGTGCCAACCCGTCGATGGGGCTTGGTTTGATGTTTGGCGGCCTGGCCGTCGGATTCGTGCTGGCTTTGATTATTTCGTTCTCACGTTCACCGAAGCCGGGACTGACGATGGTGTACGCAGCTGCTGAAGGCCTCGCGCTGGGCGGCGTGTCATCAGTCATGGAAATCGTGTATCCCGGGATCGTCCTTCAGGCGGTTGTGGGTACTCTGAGCGTTTTTGGCGTCACACTGGCTCTGTATGCGTCTGGCAAAGTTCGCTACTCATCGAAGATGGCCAGGTTTGCCATGATTTCTCTGTTCGGCATCATCACCTTCTCGATCGTGTCGTTCCTGCTCAACATCACCGGCGTGCTCGACTCGTCACTGCGCTCCATCACGGTTATGGGAATCCCGCTGGGGGTCTTCATCGGTGTCTTCTGCGTCTTCATCGGCGCGATTTGCCTGATTGGTGATTTCGAGGTGGCCAAGGTGGCCGTCGAGCAGGGGGCTCCATCAAAGTTTGCCTGGACATGCGCATTCGGGCTGATGGTGACTCTCGTGTGGATGTATCTGGAGATTCTGCGCCTCCTGTCATACTTCCGCGAGTAGACTCGCTTTCATCATTACACGTCACAGTAAGGACAACGCACTATGGAAAACGTTCACGTCGAAGGCGAGTTTGGACGCAAGCCGACTGTCGCATTCACAGATGCACAGCCCTCCGATGAGCTGCTGATTGAAGTGCTGCGCGCGGGTGATGGCCAGGAAGTGGAGCCGGGCGACACGATTCAGTGCCATTACCTGGGCCAGGTGTGGAACGGACAGGTTTTTGACAACTCCTATGACCGAGGCCAGGCACTGAGCTTCCAGATCGGTGTGGGAATGGTGATCCGCGGATGGGATGATGGCCTGGTCGGGCAGCGTGTTGGCTCACGCGTCTTGCTGTCAATTCCGGCAGAATACGGGTACGGCGACCACGGGGTACCGCAGGCAGGTATCCAAGGTGGAGACACCCTGGTCTTCGTGACTGACATTCTGGGAGTGCACTAGCACTACCTTGAGGCATCATCGATACGTTTCAATTCACTGGGTCCTTGCGGAGTCATCCGCAAGGACCCTTTTGATTTAAAAGACTGAGACCTCGGCTGAGATCAGAGCGACTCGAGCAGCAGCGCCAGCTTCAGGAACGGGACTTCAGAACGGGGCACGCATAGCCCGTGCGTGAATGGCACTGATAACCATCAGGGTTCTTAAACAGATAGCCCTGGTGGGAATCCTCTGCGAACCAGAACTGCCCGCCATCGGCTGCCGTCGCAATATGGGTGGTAATGGCTCCGAAGCCATGCTCACTGATTGTGTCGTGGTAGGCCTCGCGCGTGCGCACGGCAAGGTCGTACTGCTCATCAGTGGTCGTCCAGATCGCCGAATGGTACTGATGGCCAATATCGCCGCCCTGTCGATCACCCTGCGTGGGATCGTGAATTTCAAAAAACGTGGCAATGATCTGGCCGGTGGAAATCTTCGACGTGTCATACACGACGCGCGCAGTCTCGAGATGCCCGGTTCCGCCGGCACACACCTGCTTGTAAGTTGGATGATCAGCATGCCCGCCCATGAAGCCGACGGCAGTGGCCACAACCCCCGGTGTTTCCCAGAAAATCTTTTCGACTCCCCAGTAGCAGCCAGCAGCGAAATAGATCAGCTCCTGGCCCTCTCCAGGTTCCATATCCAGCGGAGTTCCCAGGACAACGTGACGGTTCGGATCATCATGCACATTGATGGCGTTGTGGAACTCAAACATTGTGGCTCGCTTTCTCTTGGTGCCGATATTGTCTCATTGCCGTACGCGAATGCCCACCCGCTTCCCCTTAATTGCGCTGAGAGCATGAATGTCACGTAGACTATCGTGCGACATTTAACCTGTGCCTCAAGCTCTCCTCGCACACATCCCACGATGAGAACTGTCTCGAGCTGGCACGTGCCGCCTCAGATCAGAGGCACCGTGCATTATTGACGAGGTCGGGCGCGCTCGCCCGCGACGCGAACTGCGCCAGCCAGATGCAGGTTGACTGTTGACGCTCCACTGAAAGTGAGGATCACCATGGCGCAAAGCCACGACACGCCGTATACGGCACGGCTGAATAACTGGATGGGCAAATGGCCACGACGCCGCTCCCATTCATCGTCTCGCGACCACGACGAAGTCGTGAGCTTCCACGAGCCCGCTGTCTCGCCTCGGTCTCGTGACGCAAGCGAGGGCGTGACATGGTCTGTGCGTGTGGCTGCAGCATGGTCGTGGCGCCTCCTGATCATTATCGCTGCCGTTGCCGTCGTGGCGTGGGGAGCGGTCCAACTGTCCCTGATTGTCTTTCCGGTTGCGATTGCCGTCCTTCTGACAGTCCTGCTGGAGCCGCTGGTGCGTTTCCTGCACGTCAAGGTTCGCCTTCCGCAGACAGCCGCAGCTGCCACCGGATTGGTCGTCGCCCTCCTCGTCGTCGTGACAATCATCGCTGGAGCCGCCGGACAACTCATCCGGCAGGTCCCATCCCTTGTCTCCAAAGCCTCCCAAGGCCTCGATAAAGCGGTCGAATGGGTATCTAACGGCCCGTTTGGACTTGAGACGGCCACCATTGAACAGGGCATCGAGACAATCCGCACAGAAGTCACCCAGTTCTTGAGCGCACACTCCTCGGCCCTCGCAACAGGCGCACTGAGCCTGACGAGCTCTCTTGCGTCAGTTTTAACCGGATCCCTCATTATGTTGTTCTGCCTGTTCTTCTTCATGCGCGAAGGCAGGCGGATCTGGCTGTGGGTGGTGCGCCTGTTCCCGGCGCCAGCGCGCCGCCCGGTCCACGAATCAGCGATCCGCGGATGGGTCACCCTGTCGGCATACGTGCGCACGCAGATCAAAGTTGCCGCAATTGATGCAATCGGTATCGGTATCGGTGCGTGGGCACTGGGCGTGCCGATGGCGATCCCCATCACCGTGCTTGTCTTTTTCGGCTCGTTCATCCCGATCGTTGGCGCCCTGGTGTCTGGAACCATTGCCGTCCTCGTTGCATTGGTGGATCAGGGCGTGGCGCGCGCACTGTTCATGCTGCTGATCATCCTCGCCGTCCAGCAGATCGAAGGTAATATTCTGCAGCCCTGGCTCATGTCCTCTGCAGTATCCCTGCACCCAGTCGCCGTCCTGCTGGTTGTGGCAGGTGCCGGCGCGGTCGCCGGCATTCCCGGCGCTCTTTTCGGCGTGCCGATCGCAGCATTCCTGAACTCAACGTTCCTTTACCTGCACGGATATGACCCCATACCCGCCCTTCGCGATCAGGAGGACAGACCTGGAGGCCCGCCAGGAATGTTGGATGAGATGGTCGCGCAGTCCTATGCCTCTGATGATGACGAAGGCGGTGACGGCATCAAGGACAACAAGAACGAAGCCGTCAAGTCAGATTCAGACGAGGATACTTCCCATAGCGGCAGCCACGCTGACGCTCATGATTCTCACGCTGATGATGATCGAGCGCAGGGTGACAGCAACGAAATTGCTGCGGCCCGGGGTGGATCATCCAGCGACGAGGGCGACCCAGCAGGCTCATCCTCCTCAACGCGGTGAGCTGACGCCTCGAGCAAGCGTTGATGCGCTCGGCGATCACGCTGAGCCGGCATCGACGCGGTGAACCAAAACTCTAATTAAACGTTCACTCGCAGGCTGGCAGGTGCATGCGCGTGGGCCCTTCATATAGCAAACTCCCCGAAAGAGACGGTTGAACACAGTCAGCCGCTCTTTCGGGGAGCACCCGTCTGGAGAGTAATTATCCTTCTTGTCCGTAAGGCACACACTCGAGAATTTCAACCTCGATGGTCTTACCGTTGGGCGCCTCATAGGTCAGCTTGTCGCCAGGCTTATGTCCCATCACCGCTGCACCTAGCGGTGCGCGAGCGGAGAACACCTGGATACCCAGATCGCCGCCGGCATCGCGTGAGCCGAGCAGGAACTTCTGCTCACGGCCAGCCACCGTTGCAGTGACGACCATTCCAGGCTCCACCACGCCATCGTTGGCGGGAGTTTCTCCCACCTCCGCATGCTCGAGCATCTCCTGAAGTGCGAGGATTCGTGTCTCGTTCATGGACTGCTCATTTCGGGCAGCATGGTAGCCGCCGTTCTCCCTCAAATCGCCTTCCTGGCGAGCCGCATCGATCAGTTTGGCGATCTCCGGGCGACGCTGCTCGATTCTCTCAGTCAGCTCTGCCTTGAGGGCATCATATTGGGCTCGTGTCAGCCACTGAGTGTCCGCCATGGTTCCTTCCTTTCAATGAAAAAGTCCGGCACCGTGGTGTGGTGCCGGAGCGACAAAACGATGAACTGGGGTCAGTGTAACAATAAGAGCGACTAAAGCCATATTCAAAGCGGCGAAAGTCGCGTTTTCATCTCCGGACGAAACGGCGCATGGGTCACCCTCGTCAATGACGACAAAACAACCAACGCCGCTGGTGGCACACGCTTAAGCAGTCAGGACCGCGATGTACACGGCGACGCATTGACACGCCCACGCCAGGATCGTGAACGAGTGGAAGATCTCATGGAACCCAAACCACTTGGACGAGGGATTCGGCCATTTCGTCGCATAGACGAGGGCACCCAGTGTATACAGCAAACCACCTGCAATGACGAGCCACACGACGGCGGGGCCACCACCAGACCACAGAGCGGGCAGATACCATATGGCGGTCCAGCCCAACACAACGTACAGCAGCGTTGCCAGCCAGCGGGGCGCTGCCGGCCACAACAGGTTAATGAGAATGCCTGCGATGGCACCTGTCCACACGATCGAGAGCAGAACAACCTGATCATGCGGGGACAGGAGGGCGACAGCCAGCGGTGTGTAGGTGCCGGCGATCAGCAGGAAAATGTTTGAATGGTCGAGTCTGCGCCATAGCGTCTCCCATTTGGGAGCCCAGTAGAAACGGTGGTAAAGCGCCGAGATGCCGAACAGGATGAGCGATGCGGCAAGGTAGACAGCCGAGGCCCATGTAGTCGCTGTGGTAGGTGCCAGGCACACGAGAACGATCGAGGCGGCCAGTGACAGGGGAGTGGCGACCAGATGGAGCCATCCGCGAAAGTGCGGCTTGACGCTAATGAGCTGTTCTGGAACCCACTGGGTGGGGTGAATAGATGCAATCTTCATGTCTGACATCTCTCCTTACCGAACTCGCATTCTCGCAGGGACAGTGACGCGTTGGTGGGGGCCGCGGGGCGCCGCGGTGGCGCTGTGATGGGGCCGTGATGACCACCCCGCCCTCTTCCCTACGATACCGTAAGTTAGGTAGCGGGACCGCCACAATCTCCACAGGCGAAATCCACGGGGCAATCCTTCGCCCTCTGAGTTCGAGGCGTGAGGTATACAGTTGGTGCAAGAACATATGGGAGGTCCCGATGGCGCAATGGAATTTGCTCTACGACCTGTATGAACGGCGAGTACGCTCTGAAATCGCTCATGGGTCGATTCCCCGTCACGTCGGGGTTATCTTGGATGGAAACCGCCGCTGGGCGCGTTCCATTGGAACCACAGCGTCTCACGGTCACCGCGCCGGTGCCGGGAAAATTGCAGAATTTTTGGAGTGGGCCGAAGAGGTCGGAGTTGAGATCGTCACGCTATGGATGCTCTCTACCGACAATCTGGAGCGCGATCAGCATGAGATCGACGAGCTTTTTGACATTATTGGACAGGCCGTGCGCGCCTTGGCCGCTCAGCGTCGCTGGAAAATCGGTGTTGTCGGTGATTTGTCACTGCTCAGCGAGGATCTTGCCGATGAGTTGCGCAGCGCCCAGGACGCGACGAAAGATATGGATGGCCTGAGCGTCAACATCGCGGTTGGCTACGGCGGGCGTCATGAGATTGCTGATGCGGTGCGCTCTTTGCTGCGAGATGCGGCTGCGCAGGGGCGCACGCTGGAAGAAGTTGCTGATTCGCTCACTGACGAAGACATCACGAATCATCTGTACACCAAGGGGCAGCCTGATCCGGACCTTGTGATTCGCACCTCGGGTGAGCAGCGGCTATCCGGCTTTATGATCTGGCAGAGTGTTCACACCGAGTTGTACTTCTGTGAGGCGTACTGGCCTGACTTCCGACGCGTCGATTTTCTGCGCGCGCTACGCTCCTATGCGCAACGTGAACGGCGTATGGGGCGCTGATTGCGCGCAGGCGAGCTAGTCGTTCAGCTCCGATTCGCTCAGCTCCGACAGCCACGGTGGGTTGGCGCCGGCACGCGAAACAGTGATATCTGAAATTCGTGAGGCTCGCGTCAAAATCTTCATTGCGGTCGCCTCGTCAAGGGTCCGCAACGCTTCGCGCGCGTCAGCCCCTACGAGGCCAAGACCCCACAGCGCGTCAATGATACCGCCGGTGAACGAATCACCCGCGCCGACAGTATCAACCACTGGGATATCAGCAGGGGTGGCCGCGCACTGCATGCCACTCACTGAACGAGCCATGGCACCCTTGCTTCCGCGGGTGACGATGACAAGCGACGGGCCAAGTCCGAGCCAATCAGACACGACCTCGTCCAGTGGTGCATCATTCGTCAGCCATGCGATGTCTTCATCTGAGACCTTCACGATGTCGGCTGCACGCACGAAGTCGAGGATCGTGTCGATCGATTCTTCCGGTGAGCCCATAATGTCGGGGCGGATATTCGGGTCGTAGGTGACGATGGCCTGATCGTGTGCGCGGTGCAGCGCGTCAAGAATGGCGGGGCCACCTGGCTGAATAACAGCGGAAATCGACCCGGCATGCACGATGCGGGCATGGGGAGAAACAGGGATAGGCGTGCGCGGAGCCCACTCAATATCGAAGGTGTAGGTCGCGGCACCTCGCTCATTCAATGTGGCGGTCGCCGTCGTTGTGCGTGTTGCGCCGAAAGATTCCGGTGGAATATAGACGTGGGAGTCGCGGAAGTGTTCAGCCACTGTCCGCCCTCGTTCATCGCGGCCCAGCCACGTTTCCAGCACAATCGGACGACCCAGGCGACCCAGTGTCATCGCCGTGTTTGCGGGAGAGCCGCCGGGTGTCTCCACAACATCATCGGGGCGGTCGGGGCGGTGCAGAATATCCACGAGGGACTCGCCGATGGCGAGGATATGCGGGGCAGACAAGATATCCATTGAAACTTCCTGACTGGTGACGTACACGCTTCTGTGCGGGTGCGCCCGAACTGGTGGGGAAGAGCGCACGAGTGCGTTCTGTGCTTAGCCTATCGAATGTGGGTATGCAGCGGAAATTGGCAACGCCTGCAGACTCCATGGTCGAGGAGAACGGGGCGGAGTGCGGTCATGTGGCGCCAGGGGCGGTGTGCGCTCGGGCGGTGCCAGGGACGGTGTGCGCTCGGGCGGTGCTAGAGGCGACGTGACCGCGAGTGGTCGCCTACCTGAAAGCGCCGTCTGCTTGTTCAGATGAGCCGCTCGCATCGTCGTGTGGCTGGTCTGAGGCGTCTGCCTGTTCAAGGCGGGATTGAGCCTGGTCCAGGATCGTGCGGCAGCGCGTGGCGAGAGCTTCACCTCGCTCCCACAGCTGAAGGGTTGCTTCGAGGGGAGCCTTGCCTGATTCAAGAACACCGACGATCTCAACGAGTTCATCGCGTGCCTGCTCGTATCCCATAGTGGAGGCATCCGGCCGGTTCTCCACAGGTGAGGTGCCATTCTGGCTCATAAACTTTTCCTTCCCAGTTTTCTTGTGCGTGCCGAGTGGTCGCGTGCACGCGACCACTCGGCACAATGAACAAAGCTTTGCGCATTAATTGGCGAGGGGATCATCTTCTGATGCGGAGGTATCCGAGGTAGCAGGAGTGAAGCCGAACACTTGAGCGACCAGTCGGCCCGACGCTAAGACGCCCTCAAGTAAATCGCCTTTCGCTATCTGATCAGTGGAGCGAATCAGATCTCCACCCGGCGTGCGCAACAGGGCATACCCGCGATCCAACGTTGCCTGAGGGGACAGAGCCCTCAACGTGCCGATCGCTCGAGCCAACCCCGTCTGCTCGCGGGACAGCATTCGCGACAGCGCCACTGATAGACGGCCGCGCAAACCGTCCACAACCTGCACGTGGCGCTCGACAATCGCCCTTGGCTCGACCATCACTGGACGCGACGTGACCAACGAGAGACGCTCGCGCTCCCTGCCCACCACGCGCGCAACCGCAGAACGCATGCGCGAGGCGGCCTGAGTCAGCCCAGCAGTCTCCTGCGCCAAATCCGGCACGACACGGCGGGCCGCATCCGTCGGCGTGGACGCACGAAAATCAGCAACCAGATCCAGCAGAGGAGCGTCGGCCTCGTGCCCAATGGCTGAAACAAGCGGTTTACGAATCGTTGCCGCAGTACGCACCATCGTCTCATCAGAAAACGGCAAAAGGTCCTCGACCGAGCCGCCACCACGGGCCACTACGATGACATCAACATGGCTCAGCCCGTCCAGCTCAGTCATCGCCGCGCACACCTCCCGCACCGCGTGCACGCCCTGAACAGCAACTTCACGAATCTCAAAGCCGATCGCAGGCCAGCGCGCGCTCGCGTTGACCACGACGTCATCTTTTGCCTTGGCGTTGCGGCCACACACCAAACCAATCACCTTCGGGGCGAACGGCAGCGGGACTTTGCGTTCGGGAGCAAACAGGCCCTCGGCCGAAAGCTTGCGGCGCAGCATCTCAATCTGCGCGAGCAAATCGCCCAGTCCCTGCAGATGGATCTCCTCAGCCCGCAGATTGAGCGTCCCGCGCTTCTCCCAAAACACAGGAGTCGCACGAATCACCACGCGCGCCCCTTCTTCAAAGCCCGGGCCGGTGCGGTCCAGTACCGAAGGGAACGCGGTCACAGTCATGGATGTATCCGCTTGCACGTCACGCAGCACGAAAAACGCCATACGAGTGCCAGGTCGCGGCTTGTATTCCACGATCTGGCCTTCAACCCACAGTGTCGACATCTTTTCGACATAGGTCTTGATGTTCTCAGTAAGCAGTCGCAGAGGCCATGGGTTCTCCCTCGTCGTCATCGCTGCCTTGGGGGCGAGCGTGCGCGCACCGGGCTGGCCCGCGTTCATTGACGAGGGTGGCCGGCCGCTTCCGGGCTGGCGTCCATCTGGCATATGCGGAGGCTGTGAAAATGACACGATCCAAGGATGTCACATCACACGACGATGCGGACGGTGGAGCGCTGCCGTGACGTGGGATTCATTACGCTGAGGATGTCAATAGGTGTCATAGACGTTAGATTGGACGTATGAATCAGGACGCCGCTGCGCATCGCGCATCTCCCGTGTCGCTTCCGTCGCCCTCGTTCCCACGGCCGCCGCAAGATGATGGTGGGGCCGGATCAGGCCAGGACCAGACGCCTGAAGGCGGGCGCGTGCTCGTCGCTGCGCCGCGTGGGTACTGTGCGGGCGTGGACAGAGCGGTCGACGTCGTGGAGAAAGCGCTCGAACTGTACGGGCCGCCTATCTACGTGCGCAAAGAGATCGTTCACAATAAATACGTGGTGGAAACTCTGTCTGAGCGCGGCGCGATTTTCGTGCAGGAAGTCGACGAAGTTCCCGAGGGAGCTCGGGTCGTGTTTTCCGCGCACGGAGTGTCACCGCAGGTGGTGGCCGCAGCGCAGGAGCGTCACCTCGCCACTATCGATGCGACGTGCCCGCTCGTGACGAAAGTGCATCGCGAAGCGGTGCGTTTTGCGCGCGAAGACTATGACATTATCCTGGTGGGCCATCAGGGGCACGAGGAAGTCGAGGGGACGTTTGGTGAGGCTCCCGACCATATTCAGGTCGTTGGATCGCCTGACGAGGTTGACTCGGTGACGGTGCGTGACCCCTCGCGCGTGGTATGGATTTCGCAGACCACGCTCTCTGTTGACGAGACGCGGCAGACGGTTGACCGGCTGCGTGAACGATTCCCGGAGCTGACGGATCCTCCCAGTGACGATATTTGCTATGCGACGCAAAACCGGCAAGTTGCAGTGAAGTCGATTGCGCCTGACGTTGATGTCATGATCGTGGTGGGATCGGCGAATTCGTCGAATTCTGTGCGGCTGCTGGAAGTTGCGCTGGATGCCGGTGCCGGTTCAGCTCATCGTGTTGACCGAGCAAGTGAGCTGCGCGAAGAATGGTTTGAAGGTGCTCAGACGGTTGGTGTCACATCGGGTGCGTCCGTGCCGGAAGTGTTGGTGCGAGACGTCATCGCGTGGCTGAAAGAACGCGGCTTGACGCACGTTGAGCAAGTGCGCACCGAAACCGAGACGACAACGTTTGCATTGCCGCGTAATTTGCGTATGGAGCTCAAGAAGTCGGGGCTGATCGATGCGCGCCCGCACGCGCCGCGGCAGTCAGGTGCGAACCACACGCATTGACGGTGACGCCCGGTGCAACGAAGGCGCGAGACGCTGCTGACTCACCACAGATATCTGCGCGAATTTTCTGGTGTGTGCCGAGTGGTCGCTTGCACGCGACCACTCGGCACACACATGAATGAGGCGCAGGACACGGCTTTCCGCATACGCGCACAGGAATGCCTACAATAGGGCACGTGTCTTTGACTATTGGAATTGCGGGACTGCCCAACGTCGGCAAGTCGACCCTCTTTAACGCCCTGACGCGCGCATCAGCGCTCGCAGCGAACTACCCCTTCGCCACGATCGAACCAAACGTGGGAGTGGTACCGCTGCCTGATCCTCGTCTGGACGTTCTAGCAAAAATGTTCAACTCAGAAAAGATCATTCACGCCACCGTCTCATTCGTTGATATTGCGGGCATCGTGCGTGGCGCCTCTGAAGGCGAAGGCCTGGGCAACCAGTTTCTTGCCAACATTCGCGAGGCAGACGCAATCTGCCAGGTCACACGCGCATTCGACGACCCCGACGTTGTCCACGTCGAAGGCAAAGTTGATCCGGCCAGTGACATTGAGACCATCTCAACAGAACTGATCCTTGCTGATATTCAGACCCTTGAAAAACAAATCCCTCGCCTCGACAAAGAGGTCAAGGGTAAGAAAACAGATCCAGCAGTTCTGGCGACAGCGAAAGCCGCCCTCGAACTTCTTGAACAAGGCACCGTACTATCCGGGCCCGAGGGAGCAGCGCTCGACCAGGATGCCCTTAAATCGTTCCAGCTGATGACGGCGAAACCGTTCATCTATGTCTTCAATATGGATTCCGAGGGGATGGCAGATCGCGCCAAGCAGGATGAACTGCGCGCCCTCGTCGCACCCGCTGACGCCATTTTCCTGGACGCCCAATTCGAGTCCGAACTCATTGAACTTGACGAGGATGACGCCCGCGAAATGCTCGAAGAGTCAGGGCAAGCAGAATCTGGCTTGGATCAGCTGGCGCGCGTGGGATTTAGCACCCTCGGACTGCAAACATTCCTCACCGCTGGTGACAAGGAATCACGGGCATGGACGATTCACCAGGGAGATACCGCCCCCGAAGCTGCCGGCGTCATCCACACCGACTTCCAGAAAGGTTTCATTAAAGCCGAGGTCGTTAGCTACGACGAGCTGGTTGAACTGGGCTCGATGACGGAGGCGCGCGCTCACGGGCGGGTGCGTATGGAAGGCAAAGACTACGTCATGCAGGACGGTGACGTGGTCGAATTCCGGTTCAACGTGTGAATAGAGTGGTCTCTGCGCACGTCGGATTCTCACCGAGAGAGAGGCGTGGCAATCGCCAGCTTGGGCGCGAGCCAGCCGCACAGTTGGGTGCGAGCGCGCGTCGGCACAGGCGCTGAGTAAGAGATCAGGAGTGACGCACTATATGCGAGGACAGGAAAACCTCGAACCTGCTGAGGAGGCTTACGTGACGAATGGAAATCCGGATCGGCTCCGTGAGTTTGCTTTCTTCCCGTTTCGTGTGAAATATGAGCGCGGCGCTGCGCCTCGTTACAGTCCGCTCTTGGCGTGGAACCAGACACTGAACGAGCTTGCCGCGCTTGCCGAGGACGAAGACTGGGGCGAGGCGACCCGGTCACTCGACCATCCGATCCTCAACAACTATGTCAACTACACGTACAAGCGCCTCGTCACCGAAGACAAGATCGATGTGAGCGCTGATGGGCAATACGCTGCATTTAATACTGGACTGCTGACTGCACTTTCAGAGGAGCTCTTTGCGCTTTTTGAGAGGAACCACTTCCGCAACGATGACGCGCAAGATTGGTTTTTCAAGGGATGGGTTACCGAGTCCAACAGAGATCTTCTGGCTAATTTTGACCCCTTGCCGCAGATGGCACAGTACGTGAGAACAGCTGGCGACCTCGTATACGACTGCAGCTGCGAACTCAAATTGGCTTACAGTCACATCCTGGGCGATAACATTGACCGCTTTCCACTGGATTTGCAGGCGAACCCGGTCCGCGCGCGACAGGCGCTTGATTCTGCGGTGAACTGGGCGCTGCGCAAGACTCGCCGCAACTATAAAGTGGTCGTGCCTCAGTGGTATCCGGCCGCGCCTGAAGATACGGCACAGTTCCTGATGCCGTTGGATCTTGACAGTGATGGTCGAGCAGATCTGGCGCTGGTAGTGTCCAAGGCTAATGAGCGCATATACCGCGGACACACCGTGTTGACATTGGAGATGGCGTACTCGAATGCCCGCCTCGTCGCTCGTCCTGACTCCGAGTGGCTTCTACCCAGCGCGGGAGAACCTGACGAGGTCGACTGAGGCGGTGGGGCAGCGCTGTTCAGTGGGGCTCAGCGGCGGTATTGGGGAGTGAGGATCTAGGGCACTTCGGAGAGTGAGATTTAGGTGACACTGGTGAGCAAGGATCTGGTGCGACCTCGCGAGTGAGGCGCTGTGCCATAGCTCCTCGGTGAGGGATCGCTGCTCACTCCATCGAGTCAACGTAAATCGAGACAGTCATGGTGTGAGACTGGTCGGGTTCGAGTTCGATCGCTTCGTCTGCAACGTTGCCGGACTCGACACAAACAAACTCTTGCCATGCGCGCGATTCAAGATCATCAAATTGGCCAACCGTGTCTGACCAGGGGTTCCACACGATCGTGTTGGCCGAGCCGGACTTTTCAATCGAGACGATCCGCCGGAAACGGGGATCGCGGATCTGCACGTTCGCATCAGAGTGATAGATCCGGTCCGTGTACCGTACGAACGTCACCTCACCAATTTGCTTGCGCGAGTGGTCGCGTGCAAGCGACTTGTCGTCGTAGAAAGCGCCGTCGAGGCCCTCAATCGTGACGTCTTTGATGTCGCCAACCGCCACATAGGTGTGGAAAGCTTCCTGAAAGGTAAACGGTCGAGTGTCTGTGTTCGTCACAGTCAACCTCATCATCAGGGAATCGGCTACGTCGATCGAAAGGTTCGCCTCGAAACTGAAAGGAAAATAGCCGTCGGCGCCTGGCTGGACTGGCTGGTCCGACTGGCTGGAATTCTGTGAAGGAGAATGAGCCAGGGCGAATTCGGCATACGTGGAGTCGCTTTCCCCGCGCGCAATGTCCTTGTCGGCAGGATCTGGGCTGATCTGAGTCCACATAGCGGTGCGCGCGAAACCGTGTTTGGGAGCTTCAGGATCACTCAGATGAGCTCCGAACCACGGCAAACATATTGGGACCCCACCTCGTGGTGTACGGACACCATCGTGTGCTGCCAGCGGAGACATCCAAATCACGGGTGTATCAGAGTCAACCGTCCACTCGAGCACCTGAGCGCCGAACGGGGAGATCGACGCCCGCGAGGATGAACCTTCCAGGTTAAGGGGAGTGGGAAGTGCTGATGAATCCGTCATGGTTTAAGAGTAGAGCGAAACAGGCTTTCATGGGCGCATTCGCCATGCGGGCTGCACAAGAAGGAACAACATCATTCGGGCTGTGCGCCATTCGGTGGGGCATTGGCGAGGGAGGCTGATGTGCTGTTGTCTTCACCGTGAACTACAGGAGCCCGAAGCGGTGCGAGGGAGGGGGCGGAGTTGGTGAATCAGTAATTCTGGGGAGGTGCCGTGTGCGTGGATGAGCAGTATCCACAGGCATGTGGCTGGCTATGGTCTTATCCACACTACTTTCACCCGTGGAGGCCACGTCCACAACTCGGTGACGGCCACTGCCAGGTGGCCGCGTCGTACTGCACAGTGGCTGCCATGACCACTAGGAAAGGCATAAACAGCGAGCCAGAACTCCGTCGCAATGGCACAGTCACGATCCCCACGGAGTCGAAAGAGGCGCGTGGCGATACCCACGGCGAGAACCCGGGCTCATCTGCTACGAGGCCCATTCGCGAGGGGATCCGAACCTTGACGCACTGCGAGCGCTTTGCTGCCTCGCGTGGTTCACCAGTTTTGCGTTTCCGCTCGCGCACCCTCGAGCAGTGGCAGACAGACCTTAAAGAACTCGGCGGAGTGACGCAGCCTCCCTCGGTCATGTGTGCCGATCGTGAAATGGTTGGCTCGCGCGTCGTGACATCGACATATGAACTGCGGCGGGCTGGAGTGGAAACCTCACAAATTGAGAGCGCGTGCCGCTCTGGACACATTGTTCACCTGGCGCGCGGATGGTATGTATCGCGCCGGCTATTCGACGGCGAAATGATGCATGCGGTCGCGGCGATTTTGCCTGATGATGCTGTTTTTGCCGGTGAAACCGCCGCTTTAATGTATGGGGTTAGTGTGCGGGATAGCCATGAGGCTGATGACGCCTTTCGGATCTGTGTGCTTCGCCCGGCCGGCACTCGCGCAATACGCCGACCTGGTGTTGCATGCAGAGTTATGGAAGTTGATGAAAGCGAAATCGTGAGCATGGAGGGCATGCGCGTCACGAGCGCTTTGCGCACAGTGTGCGATGTTGCGATGGGAGCGACGATTGACCTCGCGACAGCGTGGATTGAAGGCTTTTTGCGCCAGGGACTCGTAACAGTGGACGAGCTGGTAGAGGCCGCGCAGGCGAGGGCTGGCAGGCGAGGTGTACGGATCTTACGTGCTGCGATTAACAATGCCGACATTAGATCCGAATCAGTTCAGGAAACTGCCCTTCGTCTGCGTTTACGTGAAGCAGGCCTTCCCCGTCCAATTCTTCAAATCCCTGTGCGTGTCAGCGCCACACAGCAAGGCCGAATCGCGAAAAGTAGGAGCATGAGTGAGGCGCGGGACTCGGTGACGGACAGCGAAGAGTCCCTCGTTTGCCCGCAGAACAGCACCAACTTGTGTGGAGGGCATGTCAGCGGTAAAGGCTCGTTCCGAATCGATCTGGGATGGTGCCTGCCTGCACAAGATGGTGGGCGCTCGAAGCCGCAAATATGCAGCCTCGGACGGTCGAGGGCGGACTCGGCAGGGGCGCGGAGCGAGGGCGCCCACCATGTGCCCGGAGGGGCTAGTGGTGAGATCTCAAGCGGGTTAAAAAACGCAGCGGTGAAGATAGGTGTCGAATATTTTGGCGAGGAGTTCCATCCGGAAACTGGTCCACAGACCGAACATGACCGCTGGCGGCTCCAGGTTCTTGAAGAGGCTGGGTGGACTATCCTCGTGGTTCGTCGTAAAGATCTTCGCGGCGAGACGCCGTATCTCGAAAGAAGGATTGCCCAGCTGTTAGGCCATTCGGCTTCCATTCCCATGCGGCGCTCGTGGAAGAAGGCGCTTTTTGATCGGCGTCGAAATGCGTGGACGCGGGACGAGTCGGTGAGCCATAGCTGGCAAGTGGCGGCGGTGTGCTGACCCTAGACCGAGCGGCGGCCGAAACGTCGCGATGCTGACCAAGCCGCTTCGATCTTAGAGAATGAGAACAAGTACACGATGAGACGTCGTGATCGATAAGAGCCGCAGTTCCAGGATGAAACGGAACACATTGAGTGTCGTAAAGTGTTCGATTTCGCATGCTCGTCTCTATCGGAGACGCCGATGAGTGATTAATCTGGTATTTCGTGTGCACAGCTGCGTGAAGAGGAATCGACCCCTACACTCAACTGGCAACCCCAGACGTTTATTGCCGAGTGGTCGCTTGCACGGGTCCACTCGGCGCATTCTCTTCGATCGTCGCCATAAAGGAGGCAGGCAATGCCTGTGCGTCAGGACATTCGTAACGTCGCTATCGTCGCCCACGTGGATCATGGGAAGACCACGCTTGTCGACGCAATGCTCTGGCAATCAGGAGCCTTCTCCGAACATGATTCGGTGGAAAAGACCGGCGAACGCGTCATGGACTCGGGTGATCTTGAGCGTGAAAAAGGCATCACGATCCTCGCCAAGAACACCGCTGTGCACTACCGCGGGCCCGCTGCGCTAAAACTCGGTCTGACCGAAGGCGTGACCATCAACGTCATCGACACCCCAGGTCACGCCGACTTCGGCGGCGAGGTTGAACGCGGGCTGTCCATGGTCGACGGCGTCGTCCTCCTCGTCGATGCCTCTGAAGGTCCGCTGCCGCAAACACGCTTCGTCCTGCGCAAAGCCCTCGAAGCTCAACTGCGGGTCGTCATTGTTGTCAACAAAGTTGACCGCCCCGATTCGCGCATTGAAGAGGTCGTCTCGGAAACCACTGACCTTCTGTTGTCCTTGGCTGAAGACCTCATGAACGAAGGCGTGGAAGCGGATGTTGATGCATTGCTGGACGTGCCCGTGATTTACGCATCAGCTAAAGCAGGCGTCTCCTCATTGACGAATCCCGGCGACGGCAAGCTTCCGGAAGAAGACCTCGAGCCACTCTTTGAAACCATCTTGCAACGTATTCCCGGTCCCAGTTACGACGAGGGGGCTCCTCTACAAGCCCATGTCACCAACCTCGATGCCTCACCTTTCCTAGGTCGTCTGGCGTTGCTGCGCATGCACAACGGCACCCTGAAAAAGGGACAGAACGTCGGGCTCGCCCGTCATGACGGCACCATCAAGTCTGTTCGCGTCACGGAGCTGCTACGCACAGAAGGTTTGGAGCGCGTGCCTGCTGAAGAGGCTGGCCCCGGCGAGATCGTTGCAATTGCCGGCGTCGACGATATTACGATCGGTGAGTCGCTGGTCGACCTCGACGATCCTCGTCCACTTCCCTTGATCAAGGTGGATGACCCCGCGATTTCCATGACCGTGGGAATCAACACCTCGCCGCTGGCTGGGCGTGTCAAGGGTGCGAAAGTGACTGCTCGCCAGGTTAAGGACCGTCTCGATCGTGAACTGGTGGGTAACGTGTCGTTGCGGGTTTTGCCGACTTCTCGGCCCGATGCGTGGGAAGTTCAGGGGCGAGGCGAGCTTGCGCTCGCAATCCTCGTCGAACAGATGAGGCGTGAAGGGTTTGAGCTTACTGTCGGTAAACCACAGGTTGTGACCAAGGAAATTGACGGTAAAGTTCACGAGCCGATGGAGCAGATGACCATCGACATTCCTGAGGAGTATCTGGGCGCGGTGACCCAGCTGATGGCTCAGCGTAAAGGCCGCATGAACTCGATGGCTAATCACGGGAGTGGTTGGATCCGCCTCCAGTTCACGATCCCTGCCCGCGGGCTGATTGGCTTCCGTGCGCGTTTCTTGACTGAAACTCGTGGAACGGGAATCGCCTCGTCAATTTCGGAGGGATACGCTCCGTGGCAGGGGACGATTGAGCAGCGGCTGACCGGCTCCTTGGTTGCTGACCGTGCAGGGCAGGCAACGCCTTACGCGATGACCAACCTGCAGGAGCGCGCATCGTTCATTATTGAGCCGGGGTCAGAGGTTTATGAAGGTCAGGTTGTAGGGGAGAATCCCCGTAACGAGGATATGGACGTCAATATCACGCGTGAGAAGAAGCAGACGAATACGCGTTCGGCCACCGCTGATGTGTATGAAACGTTGACTCCTTCGCGAAAACTGACGCTGGAAGAGTCGCTGGAGTTCGCGTCTAATGATGAATGTGTTGAGGTCACGCCTGAGGCGATTCGTATTCGTAAGGTCGTGTTGGATTCGCAGGAGCGTTTTAAGATCGCAGCGCGTCAACGTCGTAAAGATAAGTAGTCTAGGTTTTTTCGCTGAGTAGACGCGTGCAAGCGACCACTCGGCGAAATTTCAGGGATCGTTGCCTTTTCGTGCCCTGCTACCAGCGCGCAGGAGGGACGACTTTTCCGGTCACCATCGTGTCCGCTTCGACACGAACGATTCCCCGCCGCGCCTCGATAGTAACGTGGTCGGGCGCAACTTCCAGTAAAGTCCCCAGAGCATCGCGAAAGCCTTCGCCTTCGCGATACCTCACCACGACCCGAGTGCCAACTGCCCATCTCATCCAAGGAAGCTCAGGCGGTTGTTTAGGAAAGCCGTGTTGAGCCCTATTGGCAGGTTGTGACGTGTTTTCTGAGTACATGAGCTTTCTTTGATTGATTGGGCGCCACTGCGACTAAGTGGCGTCTTTACAGGAGAAATCGCTGAGAGTCCACGCGCAAATGGTGGTCGCAGCCTGAATGCTGTCGCATATGAGTGATAATAGTGGCACTAATATAGTCAACGCGTCGAGCTGTGCGATGAGCCGGCAGTCCCGTGGGATATGTGATGGCCTCGAGTGCACGTCGCGTTGAGAAGAGGGAGGGATCTCATGACGTATGTCATCGCGCAACCTTGCGTGGACGTCAAAGACCGTGCTTGCGTGGATGAATGCCCTGTGGACTGCATTTACGAGGGGAAACGATCGCTGTACATTCATCCCGATGAATGTGTTGATTGCGGGGCATGCGAACCTGTGTGCCCGACCGAGGCCATTTTTTACGAGGATGACCTTCCCGAAGAATGGTCGGATTATTACCGCGCGAATGTCGACTTCTTCAAAGATCTCGGCTCGCCAGGCGGCGCGCAGCGTGTCGGAGCACAAGAATTCGACGATGAGATGATTCAGGGTCTTCCGCCTCAAAACGAGGAGTACCTGTCCCAAAACTGAGGCAGTCCCATCAGTGCATCGCTGTGATGACTATATTGGCGAGTGGTCGCGTGCAAGCGACCACTCGCCACTTATTTGCTGGAGACTTGTATGAATGCTCTGCTCCGTCCCTTGAATTTGCCTGACTTTCCCTGGGATAGTCTGGAACCGGCGCGCGCACGCGCCGCGGAGCATCCCGGTGGCGTGTGTGACCTTTCGATCGGCACACCGGTCGACCCCACACCCACGATCATCCAGGACGCCCTCGCCAATTCCACTAATGCTGCTGGATATCCTCGGGTTGAAGGCACGCTGGAACTCCAGGAGGCAATGGCTCTGTGGGCATCGAAGCGAGGTATGGTTCCTCTCCAATCTCCACGGGAGGCAACTGCACAATCGGCGGCCGTCATTCCGACGATCGGGTCGAAGGAAGCGGTCGCATGGCTGCCGTTCGAACTGGGGTTGACTAGCGATGACACCATCCTTGTGCCGGAAGTTTCCTACCCTACATATGACATCAGCGCCCGCCTCATCCGTGCGCGATGCATCCGCGTGGATCCAGAGCGCGTCGACACGTGGCCTGACGCATCCCTCGTCTGGGTGAACTCGCCGTCGAACCCCACTGGGCACGTCCTCACTCGCGAGAAGTCGCATGCAAGCGTCCAATGGGCGAGAGAGAAGGGCGCGATAGTGGTCTCGGATGAGTGCTACGCCGCCTTGCCTTGGCAGGCTCCTTTTACTTCCGAGGGTGTCCCATCCTTGCTTGATCGCGACATTTGCGACGGTGACCCAACCGGAATCATAGTCCTGTACTCCCTGTCGAAACAGTCCAACATGGCTGGCTACAGAGCCGCACTGATGGCGGGGGATCGCGACCTGATCTCTCGAGTTCTCACCGTGCGACGCCACACCGGAATGATCCTCCCCGCGCCCATACAGCACGCGATGGCTGTCGCACTCACGGACACCGACCACGTTGAGCACCAGCACGCCCTGTATGGAGCTCGCCGCACCATTTTGAAGCGTGCCCTTGAGGACGCGGGGCTGTGCGTCGACCCGCACTCGGCAGCAGGTCTTTACTTATGGGTAAGCGATCCGAGTGGACGCATGAACGGCTGGGACCTTGTCGACTGGTTTGCCGAGCGTGGAATGATCGTGGCACCAGGCGACTTCTACGGAGAACGCTCAACCAACTTCGTACGAGTCTCCCTGACCGCAACCGACGAACGCATCCAAACTGCGGCCCGCCGCCTCATTTCTGACGGGTTTGCGAGCGCGAATAGTCGCTAAGATCCAATGCGACGAGGATGGGGCTGCGCTACTGGATGCGAGATCCCTGCGCGAGCTGACCTCGGGGGTATTAAAGTAGGACTATAAGCCCATGCGTCGATGTAGTCGCGCCTGTTTGAGGAGGTAGTACATACCGATGAGCACTGAAGCTTCCGATCAGTCAACGAAAGCAGCCCCGTCCTCGTCAAAGCCACATGACGCCGAAGCTAAACCGGACGGCTGCCTGACTATTGGTGACAAGACGCTGCCGCTTGAACGCGTCCATGCGACCGCCGGCTCTGATGGCGTACGCATCACGAAAATGCTTTCAGACACTGACGTTGTGACGTTGGACCCCGGCTTCGTCAACACCGGATCGTGCGAGTCTGCCATCACGTTTATTGACGGCGCGAAAGGAATCCTGCGTTATCGTGGATACCCCATTGAACAGCTCGCGAAGCATTCCTCCTTCCTCGAGGTTGCCTACCTGCTGATTTATGGTGAACTTCCCGACGCGCAGACACTTGAGCTGTTCATCCGTCGTATCCAGCGTCACCGCCTGCTTCACGAGAATTTCAAGGCGTTCTTTACAGCATTCCCGCACCGCGGGCACCCGATGGCGATCCTCCAGGCAGGTGTCGCCGGTTTCGCCACCTATTACGAGGACACGCTGGATCCGCGCGACCCCGAGCAACTCAACGTGGCGCTCGTATTGCTGCTGGCGAAGCTTCCCACCATGATCAGCTACATCGCGAAGCGAGCCGCCGGCCTGCCACTGCTGTACCCAGATGCTCAACGTTCCTACACTGAGGATTTCATCCGTATGACGTTCGGCATGCCGTACCAGTCCTATGACATTGATCCGGCGCTGGTGCATGCTCTCGACACATTGTTCATTTTGCACGCCGATCATGAGCAGAACTGCTCGGCGTCCACCGTCCGCCTCGTCGGCTCCTCGCAAGCCAACCTGTATGCATCAGTGGCAGCGGGAATTGGCGCGCTGGCAGGTCCGCTTCACGGCGGTGCCAACGAAGCCGTGCTGAAGATGCTCAACCAGATCATCGAATCGGGCGAATCAGTTCAGTCCTACGTTGAGAAGGTTAAGAACAAGGAAGAGGGCGTGCGTTTGATGGGCTTCGGCCATCGTGTGTACAAGAATTACGATCCGAGGGCGGCCATCGTAAAAGAAACGGCTCACGATGTGCTGTCTCGTCTGGGCAAACGCGATGAGATGCTGGATGTCGCGATGGAGCTCGAGGATATTGCCTTGAATGACGATTACTTCAAGGAACGCAAGTTGTACCCCAATGTTGACTTCTACACTGGCCTGATTTACTCGGCGATGGGCTTCCCAACCAAGATGTTCACACCGCTGTTCGCGCTGGGGCGTCTTCCCGGCTGGATTGCGCAGTACAAGGAGATGACGGAGGACCCGGCAACGAAGATCGGTCGGCCCCGTCAGGTCTACATTGGTGAGGTTGAACGCGACTACGTGCCGTTACGCCAGCGTAGCTAGTCCGCGCAGTTTTTGTTTTTTCGCGAGTGGTCGCTTGCACGCGACCACTCACGAGATCTTGTTGAGGGCTGGGGGACTTCTCCTTCCGCGTTTCGGTCTGTGTGGCCTAGTTGCGGGCGACTGGACGCGAGGACTGTGGATAAAACTGTGGACTGTGTGGAACCAGTCGGCGCAGTCCCGGAAATCGTTGAAAAGACGCCAATTTGACAATTAAGTTTGGGTGCGCTACAGGGTGTGACCTTACTGAAAAGGTGCAGTAATCCACAGAAAATATGAGAAAAATGACGAAATTGTGGATAGCGTGAGCCACCCTCGTGCAGTATCAACCACGGGCATAAGCAACGCCCAGCACCCCTGCAATAGCCAGGCACCTAGAAGCTGGCTGGCCCACTAGGAAATGACTGATCTCAGAGGTCCTATTTGCTGGGAGCGAGGAACATGACGTTACCCCGCTATCTCCACGTGACGCTCAAATGCGATGCGGCTTCCGGCTTATTAGCACCCGGACGTGCCGCCACGCGTCGCTGCACCCAGCATCACGATCACGTCACGAGGAGGCTGGCCTCCATTCAAAGACCTAACGGTGGGGGAGAGCTCAAGTATGCGGCTCGGCTAGTCGTCCTCGTGGTTTTCACGATGATGCTGCTGCGGGTCATTCCACTCGATTGAGCGGCCTCCGCGCGCGTGGGCTTCAATTCTGCCGGACACGGAGCGCTTGAAGAGAACATTCGAGGCTCCGGCAAGTTCACGAGCCTCCACTGTTCGCGGTTCTGCGAAAAGACCGTTCGCGCCCGGAATGACGCCGCCTCCAGGCATGAGCGCCACCTGGGTATCGGCTGTCAGGAACAGTCCGGCTTCGATCACGCAGTCATCACCCAGCGGAATGCCCAAGCCGGAGTTTGCGCCCAGCAGACAGCGTTTGCCCAGGCGGACCTGGTCGTCGCCGCTACCGCTCAGAGCGCCAATGGTCGAAGCTCCGCCGCCTACGTCGGATCCATCACCGATGACAACGCCGCGCGAGATACGGCCTTCGATCAGGCTGCGGCCCAGCGTGCCCGCATTGAAGTTCACGAACGCGGCATGCATGACTGTTGTGCCCTTCGACAGGTAGGCACCCAGGCGAACTTTCGCACCGTCAGCGATCCTGACTCCATCTGGCACGACGTAGTTCACCATCGGGGGGAACTTATCCACGCCGGTTACGGTGACAGGACGGCCGAGGTGTTGGCGCAGGCGAAGGCGGGTTCCTTCGAAGTCATCGATCGGACACGGGCCTGCCGACGTCCACACAACTGAAGGGAGGCGCGAGAAAATGCCGTCGAGGTTGATCGTGTTGGGCTTGACGAGCCGGTGGGACAAAAGATGCAGGCGAAGGTAGGCATCGGCGGTGGATTGAGGGCGATCCTCTAGGTCGGCGGTGCAGGTGACAACCTGTGTGTGCACTCCGCGAGCCTCATCGCGTCGTTCCAGTTCGGAGAGCATATCGAAGAGCTCGGCGTCTGGGGCCGAGTTAGAACGTTCGCCCAAATGGGGGTGCGGGTACCACACGTCCAGTGTGTGACCATCGTCGGCAACTGTTGCCAGCCCAATTCCCCATGCGTTCATATTGTGGGTCTCAGTTGTGTCCTCAGTCATGGTCTCAGTTTACGGTGCTTGGCATTCCCCGGAAGGACTTTGGTGAGGGGGAGGGCTGCAGGCGGCTCGCAGGTGGGTGCGATAGTCGACGAGGCATGTGCCGAGTGGTCGCTTGCAAGCGACCACTCGGCACACAAGAGGATTGAAACGCGATCAGGTTTTCCCATATTGTGAGATCGTCGAATGGTTTGAATGGGTGTCAGTGCCCGTTGGGCCTGTTGTGCTGATCCCATAAGTCGGGCCAGAATACGTCCAGCTCAGCCAGCATCGACCGAAGGAGCGGCAAGGAGATACCAACAACGGAGTGGGGATCCCCCTCGACGCCCCGGACGAATGCCCCTCCAAGACCATCGATCGTGAATGAGCCCGCCACCTCAAGCGGCTCACCCGAGTCAACGTACGCTTTGATTTCTTCGTCGGTCATTGAGCCGAAATATACGGTTGTGGAAGCTGAACGCCCGGCCGTTCGCGCAACTTGATAGGCCACGTCCGTCGACTTGGGCGTGTCAGCGGCGGGTTCGGGGGCACGGGACGGCTTCACGCCAGCGAGGGGAGAGGCACTCTCTTCGTCAATCGAATTGTGGCTTTGCGCTGTTAGGAGGGCGACGTAGTGCCCTGTCCACAACGTGCCGCTGCGTCCTTGCATCGACCTGATGCGTTCGATGGCAGTCAGGCGGTTATGCGGCTTTCCATACATGACGCCATCCAGTTCGAACATGGAGTCGCAGCCCACGACGATAAGGTCTTCGTGTGTGCGATCTTCGGCACGAGCCTCGTCGACGGCCGTATGGTCGAGGTAAGCGCAGGCCAGCCTGTCTGCCACCGCGAGGCATTTTGCCTGAGCCAAAGCGAGAACTTGGTCGGCAGGCGATGAGTCTTCGTGTGCAGGGTCACTTGACGAAGAGAAGGTTTCTTTGAGCCGTCGGAGAACTTCGTCCTCATCAACATCTGACACCATGACAATCGGTGTAATTCCAGCTGATAGGAGCGTCGCGCGGCGCGCCGGCGAACGGGAAGCCAAAACTAGATGCATACCGCCTAGTGTGTCACTTCGACGAGTGGTCGCGTGCACGCGACCACTCGCGGATAACGGGGAACGTGACGATCGACACATAAGGCGCTATGCTATGGAAGGTTGCATTCATGCAGGTGGCATGCCAATCGCGGAGAATTTCCGCGTTGGGGCGATACGAACGCTACTTTCACAAGTGTGTCAGGCGAAGAGATAACGCTACGGCTTACGCTGCGCGATGCAGAATACTGATGCAGAAGGATGCGAGTACGGAAGGGAGGAATGGTGCGTGACTGGACAGTGCGAAGCTGACATTAACGACAGCAACAATGATCAGCGAGACGGTCACAGTGATGCTTCGTCGAGCAGAACTTCTGAGCACCCGCCCTCACGTCCGGCCAGTTCAGTTGTGCCCTCAGAAGACGATCAACCGTCCGCGCAGCCGGGCTCGCCATCTTCTATGCATCACGAGCAGTCGCTTGCACGCGACCACTCGGCGCAAGCGGGGGAAGAACGGGGAAGCGTGCAGGCGGGAGTGAGCCGCGGGGCGGGAGCCACGATACGCGAGTACGAGGAACAATTGCTAGGCGAAATCCCGCATCTGACCGTTGAAGACCTTGCCAACGCGGTTGGCGGAACCGTTGACGACGTGAATGATTTCTGGACGACGATGGGCTTCCCGGACGCCGACCCCGAATCGCCGCTCTTCACCCACCGTGACCAGGAAATTTACGCCAAGTGGACTCAGCTCGTCGCCGATGGAAGTGTCGACCGATCCACCGCACAGTCTTTGCTCCGAGCCCACTCCCACATTACCGACCGCCTTGCGTTGTGGCAGGTGGAAGCGTTTGTGGAAGATTCTGTCCGCCGCCTGAGGCTTGATGATACAGCGGCCCGCCTCGTCACACTCGACCAGATGCGCCAGTACGTCGACCTGCTGGGCGAGACTCTCGTATACTCCTGGCAGCGACAGCTGCACTCGCTCCTGGATCGCGTCGACCATGAAGTCTCGCAGCGCGGGCACGAATCAGCTAGGCGTCGATTCCCGCTGAACCGATCCCTCGGTTTTGTCGACATGGTCTCATACACGGCCTCCTCGACCATCCTGGGCGGCAAGCTAGTTGGCCTGATCCAACGTTTTGAGGACGCGAGCCGAATCGCTGTGACTCAAGCAGGCGGCAGAGTCGTCAAGATGATTGGTGACGCCGTGTTCTTCATTGCTGACGATTTGCCTACCGGACTGAATGTGGTGACTTCCTTGATTGAGCGCCTTAACGCCGATGATGACATTTTGCCGGTTCGCGCTTCCTTCGTACGGGGTGACGTGTTCTCCCGTTCGGGTGACGTATTTGGACCGCCGGTGAACCTCGCGTCTCGGCTGGTGGATATCGCGCCGGTTGGGCGAATCCTGACTGACCCGACTACCGCCGCGGCAGTTTCCGCGGGTAAAGGCGGAGAAGGCTATGCGATCGAAACCTTCCCCAGCACAGAACTTCGCGGCTTCGGCCTCGTCTCTCCGTACCTGCTCTCGCGTCAATACGAATAACGGTGGTGGACGAGGGGAGAGCGCCGCGTCAGTTACAGCGTCTGTTTTAAGCTGCGCGCATAAAATTCCATCTCGTTGCCTTCGCCTCCGGCCTGCTGAAAACACCTGCCACGTGAGACAACGGTGTGACCTCGCCCGCTCAAAGGCCGCGTTCTCCTCGTTAAAGAACGGTGCAAATTGAGATGAAAAAGGTCAAGTAATGTGAAAGAGCGCTCCTAGGATGTACCATTAAGCCGTGACTACAGTACTGCTCGTCGAAGACGATCCCGCGATTTCCGAGCCTCTGGCTCGCGCCCTTGGGCGTGAAGGCTACGAGGTCCGAGCTCATGGCACTGGTAAAGGCGCTCTCAATGAGATTGACGGCGCCGATCTAGTTGTCCTCGATTTGGGCTTGCCTGACATTGACGGCCTTGAGGTTGCGCGTGAAATCCGCTCGCAAGGCCGCCCCACACCTATCCTGATTCTGACCGCTCGCACTGACGAGGTAGACATGGTCGTAGGCCTGGATGCCGGTGCCGATGACTATGTGACCAAGCCGTTCCGCCTGGCTGAGCTCCTGGCTCGTGTGCGCGCTTTGTTGCGCCGCTCGGTCGGTGACGTGTCAGAGGGTGAGATCAGCGCTCAGGACGTGACAATCGATGTCTCTGCACATAGGGCGTTCGTCGGATCGCGTGAACTGCATCTGACTGCCAAAGAATTTGAGCTGCTGCGAGTGCTGGTACGTGAAGCCGGTAACGTGGTCGAGCGTGAAGCACTGATGCGTGAAGTGTGGGGGTCCGACCCATCAGGGTCGACCAAGACGCTGGATATGCACGTGTCGTGGCTGCGCCGCAAGCTCGGAGACGATGCCGGATCGCCGCGATACATCACAACCGTGCGTGGAATGGGTTTCCGTTTCGAAAAGAACGGTCACTAGGCCGCTCCTGCTCTAACCCCTTGCTGCGCTCCCCTTGCTGCGCTGCTCTTGGAATTGGCGGGGCTTAATGGTGAATGCTCATCCCAGCAGTGAGCCAACGCTGACACCTGTTAGACCCTGCCGGCGCATGTAAGTGCTCGCAGCCAACCGGTGTCTACACGTTGCGGTGCAATCGGTCAGCGCTTGCACAAAACGATGGGCTGACGCCAAGATCGGAGGGAACGATGGGACGCCGAGCAGCAAAAATGATCCTGGCTGCCGTGACAGTCGTTGTCCTGCTGATGGGTATTCCGGGCGCGACGATCGGCTCCATTATGGCGTGGCAAAGTGAGCAAAATGCTCTGGATGCGCGCGTCGAATCCCTGATGCGTGCATCCGACCGCCGCATTTCGGAGGGCACACAGATTTCTGAGCATCTGGTTGAGGCCTGGGCGACACCGCTGATCGTGGAAGAGGCTGATGCATGGACACGTGTGAAAGCTCGCGGGCAGGATGAAATCGTGGTGGGGGAGACCATTTCGGGCCCTAAACTCAGGTCGTCGGAATCATCTTCGCTGGGGACGATTGTGACGATGGAAACTTCCGCGATGCCCGCGATCCGTCGCGTGATCGGTGTGATTGTCCTGTTCATCGGTGGTGCAGCGCTGTCGATGCTGGTTGGTTGGGCTTTGGCGAAGCGGCTGTCGCGACGACTGTCCGCCCCGTTGATTTATCTGGCTGCTCAGGCTGAGCAAATTGGCGCCGGTATGGTGCGTGCGCGAGTGAAGCCATCCGGCATTGAGGAAATTGACTTGGTCCAGGATGAACTGGCCAGAACAGCAGAGCGCATGGCGGGGCGCTTGGCGGCAGAACGCCGTTTTTCCGCTGATGCTTCTCACCAGCTGCGCACGCCTCTGACGGCTCTGTCGATGCGGCTCGAGGAGATCGAGATGATCGCTGAGCAAGACGAAGTGCGTGAAGAAGCATCCAGCTGTCTTGAACAGGTCGAGCGCTTGACGACCGTGGTGACGGACCTGCTCGACACGTCCAAACGCACCAGCGGGCACACCGAGGCTATCCATGTGGTGGAAATATTCAACACGGCTCGCGAAGAGTGGGAGAGTGCTTTCACGCAGGCCGGTCGGACTTTGACTTTCACCGATGAATCGGGTGCTTCGGTGCTGGCCGATGCAGCGAAGCTCGGGCAGGTGCTGGCAACACTGATCGAAAACTCCTTGCGTTACGGTGCCGGCGAAACGCGAGTGGTCGCCCGCAAGTCACCCACGAAGCGCGGTGTGATGATCGATGTGAGTGACGAGGGCGAGGGTGTTTCTGAGGAACTGGCTCCCGAGATTTTTGACTACGGCGTATCCGGTCACGGGTCCAGTGGAATTGGGCTGGGATTAGCGCACGACCTGACCGAAGCGATGGGCGGGCGACTGGAACTGACGCAGGCAGCGCCACCGGTATTCACCGTGTCACTCGCGGCCATTCCCGCATCGATTGACCCCGACCGAGTCATGCCGCAGGGACCCCTGGTATCAATGGGAAGGCGCTCGCGGCGCTTCTGATTTTTGTTGTGTGTGCCGAGTGGTCGCGTGCAAGCGACCACTCGGCACACACACAACCCTAGTGCGCTGGGATGTGACGAAGCCGCGGGTGAGCGGTAGATTCTATGTGTGAGCTCATCAAATACTGCGCAGTCACCAGTCGAAGAATCCGCAAACACGGCAGCAGCCGTCGACAACCTCGAAGCGCCAAATGGTCACGTGGCGTCTCATGCCACCGGGGCACCTAGCGGTGCGCCAGCGCCTTCTTCACCTCGCCCCGTCATCGCTGTGATCGGTGGTGGTCAGCTGGCGCGCATGATGCAGGAAAGTGCCATTGCACTGGGAATCGACCTACATGCGCTGGTTGAAGCTGAGGATGGTGCAACGGGCTCAGTTGTTGTGCATTCAGTGGTGGGGGACCCCTCGGACATCGATGCTGTGCGCACGATCATCAGCGGCGCGGATGTGCTGACGTTCGAGCATGAACACGTTCCGCAGGACATCCTCAGGCAAGTAGGATCCGACATTGCAATCAATCCACCTGCATCGGCTTTGCTGTACGCGCAGGACAAGCTCGCTATGCGTGAACGCCTCACTGACGCCGGGATTCCGTGCCCCCGTTGGGCGAAGGTCACCACACCCGAGGAACTGGCAGCATTTGGCGACGCGGTTGGATGGCCGGTCATCGTGAAGACACCGGTTGGCGGCTATGATGGTCATGGCGTGCGGGTTGTCAGCGATGCTCATGGTGTTGACGATTGGTTCGACCGTGGAGCGCCGCTCCTTGCTGAAGAAAAGGTGTCATTCACGGTGGAGCTGGCCGCCCTCGTCGCCCGAAATCCATCCGGTCAGGTGCGCTCATGGCCAGTTGCTCAGACGATCCAACACAACGGAGTCTGCTCCATTGTGCGGGTGCCTGCACCAGGTATTTCTGCCGAGCTTGCCCGGCAGGCGGAAGATCTTGGGGAGCGTATTGCAGTTGAGCTGGGAGTCACCGGTGTTTTGGCTGTCGAACTCTTTGTTGCTGATGGGGTTGACGGTGCGCGCGTGTTGGTGAACGAGCTTGCCATGCGACCGCACAATTCGGGTCACTGGACGATCGACGGGTCTGTGACCAGTCAGTTTGAACAGCATCTTCGCGCTGTGCTCGACCTGCCGTTGGGGAGCACGCGAATGACGGCGCCTGCCACGGTCATGGTGAACCTACTGGGGTCGAATCGACACGATCCCAGCGAGGGCCTGTCTCAGGCTTTGGCATCGAGTCCGGAGGCAAAGATCCATCTGTACGGCAAGTCGGTGCGACCCGGCCGGAAGCTCGGACATGTCAACGTATCTGCGACTACGGTGGAAGAAGCTCAGGCCGCAGCTCAGGCGGCGGTCGATGCGCTGTTCGGCGAGCCGGAGGAGGAGGACGGCTAGGCCCGTCACACTGGTCGGCATTGACGAGGGCGACGCTCTGCGGCGTGGCACGTTGAGATTAAGACAGGGGTCTGCCTGATGATGAGGTGGCGGCGCGCTGTGAGTGCGCAAAGCACCAATGAACAACACGAGAGGACACGGAGCACCATGAACCTACAACCATCAGAGGAATCCACGAGTGGTCGCATGCAAGCGACCACTCGGCGCGGCGAGGGTGGCGACGCGTTTCCTATCGTGACCCCAACCGGTCAGAATCCACTGGTCGGGGTGGTCATGGGGTCGGATTCAGATTGGCCGACGATGAAACCTGCCGTTGATGCCCTTGCAGAGTTTGGCATCGCCTGTGAGGTCGGTGTCGTTTCTGCGCACCGCATGCCTGAAGACATGGTGAATTACGGCAGGTCAGCGTCCGAACGAGGTCTGCGTGTCGTCATCGCAGGTGCCGGTGGTGCAGCGCATCTGCCCGGCATGCTCGCAGCGCTCACCGAACTGCCCGTCATCGGTGTTCCGGTACCACTGAAACACTTGGATGGTGTGGACTCCATGCTGTCGATTGTGCAGATGCCTGCTGGCGTCCCGGTCGCCACGGTGTCAATCGGCGGTGCACGAAACGCTGGATTGTTGGCGGTACGTATCCTCAGCGTCGGTACCGACGAGGCTGCTGCCGATCTTCGCGCCCACATGCGAGCTTTCCAGCAGGATCTGCGCGCAGTTGCCATGAACAAAGGAACACGCCTGCGCGATGAACTGGGTGGCCAGAAGCACTAACACCTTTCACTACCGTTGTCGATCCACCAACCAGTACCTGCATCTATCTGGCCCAGCGTTCGGACCGATGCGCGCCGCCCCTCGAGTCACACTGAGAGTTCGTCGGACGGTCACGCACCCACGCGCATGACCTGGCATGCATATCCGTAATACAGTAGTGGCATGAGTATTCTTGTATGTGGCGGCGCCGGCTACATCGGCGCACATGTAGTACGGCTTCTCCAGCAGCGCGGTGAACGCGTCATCGTCGTCGACGACTTGTCGTATGGAACGGCTGACCGTATCGGCGACGCGAAACTCATCAAAATCGATTGCGCATCCGATGAAGCTCGCGGCGTTCTGACCAACGCCATGGTCGATGAGGACGTGGACGCAGTAATCCACTTCGCCGCCCGCAAGCAGGTTGGCGAATCGGTGGAGCGCCCCGCCTGGTACTACCAACAGAACATCGGTGGCCTGGCCAACATGCTTCTGGCGATGCAGGATGCAGGCGTCACCCGCATGATCTTTTCCTCCTCTGCCGCGGTGTATGGCATGCCGCCCGTCGAGGTTGTCCCCGAAAACATCGACAAGAAACCAATCAACCCATACGGCGAGACCAAGCTCATCGCCGAGTGGATGATGGCGGACTGTGAACGCGCATGGGACCTGAACTGGATCGGCCTGCGCTACTTCAACGTGGCGGGTGCGGGGTGGAACGACCTGGAAGACCCCGCGACCCTCAACCTGATTCCAATGGTGCTGGATCGCATTTCCAAGGGCGAGTCCGCCAAGATCTTCGGCACAGATTACCCCACGCCGGATGGCACCTGCATCCGCGACTACATCCACGTGCGCGACCTGGCTCAGGCACACATCGCTGCACTTGATGCTCTTGAAGATGGAAAGCCGGAACATCGCGTGTTCAACGTTGGCACTGGGAAAGGCACATCCGTTCGCGAGATCATAGACGGTTTGCGCGAAGTGTCGGGCTGGGATTTCCCGGTCGAGGAGCTGGATCGCCGCGCCGGCGACCCGCCTCAGCTCATCGGCGATTCGTCCCGTATCCGCAAGGACCTGAACTGGACGCCCGAACTGGATGTCCATGACATCCTCAGCTCCGCCTGGGAAGCGTGGCAGGCCGGCCCTCGTCACTTTGAGGTTCCCGCCAGCAACTAGGAGCCGGCGGAGTTTACAGGCTCACGGGTCGCCCTCGTCATTGGTGTTTTCGACAGTGACGAGGGCGGCTTTGTCATGTCGCCGCCAAGGACAGGGGAGCGTGCGCACGCGGTGGCGCTCGTTTAGTCTGCAGGTGGCGCGCACCATTGAGTGTCGGCCGACTACAAGGTGGACCGCACTAGCGACCTACCCGTCAAGCTGGTTGAGGTCCTCTGGCGTGATCTGGCCGCGTGCGACTTTGGCGAAGAACTCGGGCGCGGTTGTATCGCGCAGCAAAACGGCTGAGCCAGATCCGATTTCAAAGCCCATGGATTCGATGGGCGGTGCACCCATGAGTTGGGCGTCACTGGCTGACTTGAATGCCCACACCAATCGGGCAAGGTCGGTTGAATATGCGGACTTGTCGGCGGTGAGTGAACTCGCTCCGGCGCGTTCAACTCTCAGGGTGGCTATCGGGTTGAGCAGGACACTGGGGGACAGGGCCGTGCTGATGGTCTTGGTGATGACCTGGCGTTGGCGCTCGGCTCTGCCGATGTCACCGAGCGGATCTGAATAACGCATGCGTGAAAATGCCAACGCGGTGCGACCATCGGCGTCGTGGCATCCGGCCTGCCAGTTCAACTCGGACAGCTCGTCATTCACGTCCATGTCGAGGCACAAATTGATGCCCCCCAGCGCGTCAACGATTGTTCCCACGCCGCCCATTCCGATTTCGACGTAGTGATCCACGGTGAGTCCGGTAAGCGATTCGACCGTTGCGACCAGCTGGTTGGGACCTCCCAGGGAGTAGGCTGCGTTGAGCTTGATGTCGCCGTAGTCCGGATCCGACACGTACGTGTCGCGAGGCAGTGAAATTGCGGTGGCCTGACTGTTGGGCGCGACGTTGATCAGCAGAATCGAGTCGGCTCGAGCGCCCTCGGTACCGTCAGCGACGGCTCCATCGGCCCGGGAATCTGAACCGACGAGCAGGTATGTGGTGCCAGGAGTGTCCGCGTTCGTGGTGAGTGCGTCAACTCGCCCGAGGTGCTGGTTCGCATCCCAGACGAGGAATGCCGGCCATCCGATGATGAGCACCAGAATGATGACGAGGACGAGTGGCCAGCGCCTGTGACGCCGGCGTCGCGGGCGTGCGCGGTCGCGCGCGGATGAGCTGGAGGGCTCTGAGGGGCCATATGGGCCGGACGAGCCGTACTGTTGCGCTGGATGCGAACGCTCAGGAATCGTCCATTGGCGTGGCGGATGAAAAGCCTGCTGGCGCGGCGTCGCGGGCGTCCCGTCATCGTTGGTGCCAGAGAGCGCAGCGCGTTGAGATTGAAGCTGACGCACCTGGTCGGCCGGCAGGAACGAGGGTGGCTGGTGCCGCTGATTGCGCGGCGTGGTGTGTGATGGCATGCGCCTGGTTGGCTCCACCGGCTGATTGTGAGCGGAGGATTGCTGTGAGGACTGGGTGCCGGAGCTGTGTGAGGACGCACGGCCCAGGTGGACAGGGCCGCCACGATCTGCACGCGAATGTGAATCGGCGTGAGTAACGCTGCTTCCTCCGGACTGTTGGACGCGAGAAGAGCTGGATGATGGGTCAGGAGTACCACGGCGAGCATACGGATCACGGAAGGAATGGCGCTGAGGTACCGCCGCGGGGTTCGGATCTGCGGGAGCATCAGATGCTGTGCGGAGGTGGCTCGCTGCACTGCGGCCTGGCGAGCGCTGCGCATCTGGCGTGCGGCGATGCTCGGAGGTTTTGTGCGCATCATTGGCACGAGGGCGAGACCGACCCGGGTCAGGTGCAAATGACGGGGGATGGTCTGTCACGTCGAATATTCCTTACTCGTTGAGTTCTTCGGCAGTGCGTCGCATGCAATCGAGAATGCACAGCATCATAGAAGCGAGAGACTTCGCGGCACGCCAATGGGTACCGGTGTCTAATTTACGTTGTATTGGGCTCAAGGTGCTCGTATGCCTGATCGGTGTCTCAAATCCTGTCGCTCAGTGTGGCGCCGAGTGGTCGCTTGCACGCGACCACTCGGCACAACAAAAAAGACGAGGACGCGTGCGAAACGTATCGGCTCGACGTTTAGTGGCCGGTCGGAGGACAACTTGGGGTGCTCTCAGCTGACTCATCTGAGAGATCCTCTGACAGTGGATCAGGGCTCGGCGCCTCGGTGGTTGCATTACCGCCGTCAATCTCGGTGTTATCAGAGTCGTCGAATGCCCCGGAGCTGTCATCACTGGATTGTCCATCACCCTCAGGGGAGGGGACTGTGCGCATCACGCCGTTGCCGTCGCGGTACTCACTGCCAGGTGGGTACGGCTCATCGTTGGCAAGAGCGTTCCACACGTCAGTGGCGTCGGGCTCAACTGCGATGACCCTGTTGGGGTCGTAGTCGTCTGGCGTGTTCGGCATCATGAGGAATTGGATGTTTTCACGGCTGATACTTGCCAGTGACATGAGCAGTCCCGCGTCATCAGTGATGTCGGCGAATTCACTGGACATCTTGAGCGCCGCCAGAGTCTGCTTGAGGAACGACAGCAATGCCGGCATGTCGGTGATGAAGTTCTTCGACAACAAAGTTGTGAACATGACACCCACGAGTGCTTGCTGTCGGCTGATCCTCTCAATGTCGGACCCGTCAGAATCCTCCACTCCGTAGCGCACGCGCGCATAATCAAGAGCTCGCCGCCCATCGAGGTGCTGACAGCCCGGATCAAAGTAGATATCCGACTTGTAGTCCTCAATGTATGAAGGAACGTCAAACCAGACTCCGCCGAGCGCGTCCACCATATGCGCAAAACCAGCGAAATCGACGACTACGAACCCGTCCAGCTCAAGTCCTGTCAATAACTCGACAGTCGCTTTCGTGCATGCGATCCCGCCGGCGATGTCATCTTTTCCTGCCCCGTCAGCAAAGGCAGAGTTGAACTGGCCATAGTGTTCGTAGGTCTCGTAGCCTTCGGCTGACTGGCATGAGGGGATCGTCGTCATCAGGTCGCGCGGAATCGACACCACCTGTACCCTCGAGCGATCCTGCGAGATGTGCACGATCATCGTGGTATCTGAGCGAATGGTGTCGATCTCGTCGGGATCGCCATACGCGTAGTCTGCGTTGTTACGCGAATCAATGCCGGAAACCAGAATGTTCAGTGCTTTGCCGGCGAAAGGATCCCCTGGTGGTTTCTCTTCGTCGGTCGTGCCACCCTTGTCGAAATCGCTGATATCGATGATGTTTTCGGAGAGTTGGTCACGAAAATCTTTAATCACAAAGAAGCCTGTACAGCCTGCTAACAATACAAGCGAGACCAGCACGCCGAGGACAGCGCGAATCGCGCTGAAGTATCGAACTTCAGTGGCGCTATGTTGCATTGCGCGAAACGCAAGAAATCGTTTGGCTGTACTCATTGAGTGTGATTGTACCGGAAAATCGTTATCCAAACGTTATTGAGACTGTAAGGTTTGTCGTGTCGTTCCCCATGCGTATGCGGCCCCTGGCGTGCTAGCGTACGCAGCCCGAGGTCAAAGCGCCGTCGTTGCCCAGATTGACCGCCGATGCTACTTGTCGTCAGCGTCATTGTCGAGGGGGGCGCCGGCATCTTTCGTTTCATCGCCATCTGGCACAGGTTCCGTTGAATCCTTGGCATCGGCAGGGAAAACGCTGTCAGAGGTTGTCCCAGAATATGCATCGTCATCACGATAGTGAGGAAGCGGCGGGTGTGTTGACAGCGCGATAGCGCGAGCTAACTGAGTTAAACGTTTTTCCGTATCGGCATCGCGCCGATACGTCGTGGCAACTTGCATGAAGAAAGCCAAAACCAACGCGTAGAGCAGGAGGTTGATGCCTCGCTCCACGCCCAGCCATGCGGCCAGACGGTTCAGCAGACCGGGAAAGAGCACCGCGAATGCTGCAAAGACGATCATCAGCAGCATGCCGAGGCGTTTGAGCGCCAGTTGGTTCGGATTGCGCACGGGGCGCATGACGAACCATGCCAGCAGTAGAAGCCCCGCCAGCAGGAGTAGCTTGATAAGCCAGTAATTTGTCAACATGTCGCTCACCCCATCAGCAATTCGACGAGGATATTAATGGAGTTCAGCAGTGACTGTCCCTTGGAGCGCGAGTAGTCGGTGTAAATGATCGTGACCGGAAATTCCAGCCACTTCATCTTTGAACGCGCCAGTTGGGCAACGATTTGAGAAGCATGTGCCATACGGTTTTGCGTCAAATGCACGTGTTCGACAGCGTCGCGGCGCAGTAATCGCAGACCGTTGTGCGCATCGGTCAGTTTCATTCCGGTGCGCACGCGAGTCACCAGCGCTGCCGTTTTCAGCACCACACGTTTGAAACTGGAGATCTCGACGTGGCCTTCAAGGAAGCGGGAGCCGAAGATAATCGGCGTGTCGGTATCGATTGAGGTGCGGCGCATTGCCACTGCGTCTTCGACGCGGTGTTGTCCATCGGCATCAAAGGTGACGGCGTAGGTGCCGTCGGTGCGGGTGAGGAAGTATTCGAATCCAGTTTGTAGCGCTGCGCCCTGACCGAGGTTAATGGGATGCGTCACCACATGCGCCCCGGCCAGGCGTGCCTGTTCGGCAGAACCATCTCGTGACCCGTCGTCCACGCACACAATGTTCGGGAACGTGCGCCGCGCCTGCTGGATCACCTGTCTGACAACTGTGGCCTCGTTATATAAAGGCACAATCAGCCACGTGTCCTCATATCGCTCCATGCTGGCATTATTCCACACCGGTGCGCACGCTCTGCCTGCGCATTGCCGAAGTGTGCGGGTGGTGCCTGTGATCTTGGGCTGTGAGTGCGTATGATTGAGACGCTACAGTACGTCAGGAGGGTATATGCCCAGAATTGTTGATACTGCCGATGTTGCATCGAGCGCGTCCATTGGCGAAGGCTCCAGCATCTGGCATCTCGCCCAGGTACGCGAAGATGCTCACATCGGTGAAAACTGCATCGTTGGCCGTGGTGCCTATATTGGCGAGGGCGTTCACATGGGGAACAACTGCAAAGTGCAGAACTACGCCCTTGTCTATGAGCCCGCATCCCTTGCCGATGGTGTCTTTATCGGTCCGGCAGCAGTCCTGACCAACGATCACTTCCCCAGGGCCGTCAACCCGGATGGAACCATCAAATCTGCATCTGACTGGGAGCCGGTTGGAGTCACCATCAAGGAAGGCGCCGCAATTGGCGCTCGCAGCGTGTGCGTGGCGCCCGTGACGATCGGCGCATGGGCCACAGTCGCTGCCGGAGCAGTCGTCACGAAGGACGTCCCTGATTTCGCCCTTGTTGCCGGCGTGCCAGCCAGGCGCATTGGGTGGGTCGGCCGCTCGGGCGCACGCCTTGAACCAGTGGAACGACATGACATTGACGAGGGCGCTCGCAGCGCTCTCGAACCGGTGAACGAGGGGCAGACACTGTACCGCTGCCCTTTGACTGGTGACCTGTACTACGAAGAACAATCAAGTGATGGACAGACAACGTTGAAAGAGGTTTCTCACTAATGGAACGTGCATTTATCCCGCCTGCAAAGCCACTGATCGGTGACGACGAGCGTCAGGCTGTTGACGATGTGCTCGCAACCGGAATGGTTGTTCAGGGCCCTCAGGTCAAGGCTTTCGAAGAAGAATTCTCTGAGCAGGTTGTCGCAGGCGTGAACTGCGTGGCCGTCAACTCCGGCACATCAGCTCAGCACGTCGCCGCGCTGGCCTCACAGCTGCCGGAAGGCTCTGAAGTCATCGTTCCGTCGTTCACCTTCGCTGCCACCGGCAACTCTGTTGCCATCGCCGGAGCCAACCCTGTGTTTGCTGATATTGACGTCAACACGTTCACCCTCGATCCGGCCAGCGTTGAAGCTGCAATCACTGACAAGACCGTAGCCATCGAGGTCGTGCACCTGTACGGCCTGCCGGCCAACATGCCAGCCATCCTTGAGATCGCCAAGAAGCACAATCTGCTGGTCTTCGAAGACTGCGCTCAGGCACACGCCGCGTCGATCAACGGCAAGCCGGTGGGTACGTTCGGCAGTTGGGGATCCTTCTCCTTCTACCCGACGAAGAACATGACGTCCCTTGAGGGCGGCATGGTCACCACCGCTGACGATGAGCTTGCTCGCCGCTGCCGCCTGATCCGTAACCAGGGCATGGAAAAGCAGTACGCCAATGAGTTGGTCGGTCTGAACAACCGTATGACTGATGTGGCTGCTGCTGTTGGTCGCACACAGCTGAAGAAACTCGCAGGCTGGACGAAGACCCGCAAGGAGAACGCTGCAAAGCTCAGCGAGGGTCTCGCCTCTGTGGACGGAGTGGTCACCCCGACCGTGCCGGAAGGCTACTCACACGTCTACCACCAGTACACAATCCGTCTGGAAGGCGCGACTGGCGAGGAACGTGATGCATTCCGCGACGCACTGAAAGACCAATGGCAGGTCGGCTCCGGCGTGTACTACCCGATCCCGAATCACCGCCTGCAGTCCCTGGCACCCTACGCTGAGGGTCTTGAACTGCCGAACACGGAAAAGGCTGCCCGCGAGGTTGTCTCCCTGCCGGTTCACCCCTCCCTGTCGGCTGAAGACCTGGATCGCATCGTTGAGGCCGTGTCCGCATGCGCCAAGGCTGGAGCGTGAGTCGCATGACATCATCAGCACCCGAGCGGCATCGCATCGAAAAAGGACAGCCTATTCGCGTAGGTGTCCTCGGCATCGGTTCGATGGGACGTCACCACGTGCGCAATGCACGCTCAACCGAAGGGTTCGAACTGGTCGGCATTGCCGATCCCAGCGGTGACCGCTTCGGCGTTGCCGGTGACATGCCTGTTCTTCCAGACGTTGATGCTCTGATCGAAACCGGGATTGACGCCGCCATTGTTGCTGTCCCCACCATTTTCCACGAGGAAGCGGCTCTCAAACTGGCTGAGGCCGGAGTTCACACACTGGTTGAGAAACCGCTTGCCGCAAGTGTTGAGGCCGGGCAGCGTCTGGCTGACGCGTTCAACGCAGCAGGACTTGTCGGCGCTGTTGGCTACGTGGAGCGTTGCAACCCGGCGATTATGGAGATGCGTCGCCGCGTTCAGGACGGGCAGCTCGGTCAGGTCTACCAGATCGTCACGCGTCGCCAGTCCCCATTTCCTGCACGCATTTCAGACGTGGGCGTTGTCAAGGATCTGGCCACTCACGACGTGGATCTGGCCGCATGGGTCGCCGGCTCCACCTATGCCGAACTGTTCGCTCAGACCGCATACCGGTCGGGGCGTGAACATGAGGACATGGTCACCGTGTCGGGTCGTTTCGCTAACGGTGTGCTGGTCAACCACCTGGTCAACTGGCTCACGCCCTACAAGGATCGCACCACGATCGTCACCGGCGAGCATGGAGCACTTGTTGCCAACACCGTGATGGGGGATCTGACGTTCTTCGAAAACGGCCAGATGCCTGTCCAGTGGGATCAGATTGCGGCATTCAGGGGAGTGTCCGAAGGTACCATGACGCGGTACGCGCTCACCAAGCGTGAGCCGATCGCTGTTGAGCAGGAGCACTTCCGTGATGCCATTTGGGGCGTTGGCGACGAACATGTCACCATGAATGATGGTCTTGCTGCGCTGCGCGTGGTTGAAGCGATCCTTGAGTCCGCTTCGACCAATGAGGTTGTGCATTTCGACAACTGAGATCTCCCTGCGCTTCGAGCGCTAGCCGCACGCAGCGGCGAACGCCGGACGCCCTCGTTCATTCCATGTGGATTGGCGAGGGCGTTCATGCGCCCAGAATCTCACCAACTTTCCTGCTGAATGCGGGAGCCATTGTCTTCGCATAGTCGAGCGTGACGTGATTGTCGTCAAGGTAGACGGAAATGTTTCCGATGAGGGTCGGGCACACCTGATCGAAACAGAAAGCCTGATCCGTCATGTCAATCTGCGTGAAGTCAAGGCTGGAGCTGAGCTGGTCGGTCGGATCAGCGTCAGGGAAATACGTAGCGCGCTCCAACAGGCATCCGCCGTACGTCCCGTCGGTTTGGTTGGAATCGGAGCAGTCAAACAGGTTCTGCTCTGAGCGCAGATTGTCGCGCACACCGACCACCGGGATCCCACGCTCATTCAGGTAGGTGACGAGGTCTTCCAGACCGCTGACCAGGCTTTCATCAGGGGAATCAGGAGAAGCGGCCGTACTGACCAGCATCACCGCATCGAAGTCGTGCATGTCCATGTAGTCCAGCAGATTCTGGTTGCGTTCCTGGCAGGTCCCCTCGTAGCTGTCCGGCATTCCCCACGAGCAACCGCCCTGCAGGACGGCAGTCGCATTCCATTGTGCCGCGTCCAGGAACATGCTGACCTGCGTCAGAATCATCTGTTCAGCGTGAGAATCTCCGGCAATCAGAATGTGGCCTTCGGAGTGCTGGTCATCTGCCGCATAGGTTCGGCACGACCCGTCGTCAGTGTTGAACAGGCGCTGTCCATCCGCGTCACACGGATTGGAATACGAGGCCCACTGCTTGTCCAGGGCAAACGGGCTGGGCAGCGGATCCTCGTCAAAAACAACCGGCTGCATGTTGTCGTCAGTGGTCGCATCGCTGTCAGATGCGGAGTATGTGCTCTCACTGCTCGTGTCGAAAATCGTGGCACCGGGGTGAGTTTCGGAGACCACGTTATTCTGCAGATCCGTGAGGTTCATCAGGTCGTCCTGAGCTTTGACATGCAGAGTCCAGTACGTGGCGGCCAGAGGCACAGCTCCAGCCAGAACGCTTGCCAACGCCACGATCGCCTTGTTGCGGGTACGTGCATTGACCCAGCGACCCTTACGCGCCGGATCATCGACCGCACGGGTCAGAACTATTGCGACAACGATGGACACTGCGATGGCAAGCAGTCCCTCGATCACCGTGAGTCGTTGCTGGCCGAGGGCAGCCAGGGTGAGCGTGAAAATGGGCCAGTGAACCAGATATACGGCGTAGGAAATGTCACCCAGATTCGGTAGCGGCCGCGTGGACAGAAATGCTGCGGCTGAGCGAGGCGATTTGCTGGGGAAGAGAAGGATTGTGGAAACCGCAAGCATGGGGACTGCGGCCATGGGACCTGGATAGGTGCCGATGCTCACCAGGCTGTAGATCACCAGGACGACCAGACCCACCCATGACATCAGGCGGCCCCAGGGGCGCAGGTGACGGAGCCATGGCGCTGCGGCTGTGATTGCTGAGCCGAGGGAGAACTCCCAGATTCGTGCACGTGTATCGAAATAAATGCTCGCGTCATCTGGGGCCGCTGTCAGGAGCCACGTCAGTGACGCAACGGTCATTAGCGTGAATGTAGCGCAGACGACAGGGCGAATCAGGTGCCGCTTCCTGCGTGCCAGCAGAACACACAACGTCATGAGGAATGGCCAGAGCAGGAACACCTGGCCCTGCATTGACATGGACCACAGGTGCTGCAGGGAGCTGGCAAGCCCAGAGTCATTGGCGTAGTAGTCGGCGGCAACCGACACCAGGCGCCAGTTCTGCCAGTAGGTCACTGACGCGAATCCCTGGATGGCCTGTTCGATCCACCGTGAGCGCGGAAGAATGATGAAGGAGGCAATAACGGTGGCGAAGACAGTGACAACGAGGGGCGGAAGAAGCCGCTTGAATGTGTTGGCCCAGCGCTCCAGGAAAAACGGCATGCGTCCGGCTTCTGAACGACGCACGAATGAGGATGTCATCAGATAAGCGGAAATCATGATGAATGCGTCAACACCGATGGGGGAGCCGATGCGCCATGCGTGGTAGAGAAGCACCTGCACCATGCAGATCGCCCGCAGACCCTGGATATCGAAGCGACGGGGAGACGCTTTGATGGGCTGCGCGGCTACATGAGGAGGCGTTGAAGGGCCTTGTGGGCGCTCGCGGCTCAATGCCGAACGCGGGTGTGCTTCAACATTGACAATTATCGAAGCTATCACGGGGTAGATCAGAAAGCGTATCGTCATGCGGCTTGGAAAGGGCGAAAGTGATGTGACATTTGGCTGTCCTTTATGTGGGGGACTTGCCCTGAGTGACCTGAAGAACCGCCAATATGTGCATATTAGAATGCTATGAGCACGTTGATGATATGAGGTGGAATGATAAAAATCGCTCGTTATTTCAGTGCCGCTGTTTTCCTTTCTCTTGCGGCTGCGAGTATGCCCGTCGCCGCTCTCGCAACGGATAGCGACTACTTGGAAGACGACCAGACGGCAGGAAGCCAAGGAACATCGACCGAAGAAGACAGGTCGACATCTTCTTCTGAGGATCCAGCACATACTGGTGCGGTAGAAGGCGCTCCTGTGGAGGCTGGGAATACTGGCCAAGCTGATGAGTGGAAAGATCCTGAAGGCAGCGGGCTTGAAGAAGAGACCAGTGCTCGCGAAGAAGATTCCTCTCAACCGCAAGATCCACCTGACGACTTTTCGCCCCAGACTTCTGTGAGATCACATGACGGCGGCATCGTGTCCGTCCAGTCAACAGAAGTCATCGGCAACGGCTGGACTGTCGGGGACATATACAACGCCGGGAATTTTGACGCCAGCGGAAGCGGCGACCTGTTTCTTGTCACGGGTGACGGAACGCTGTGGCTGTATCCGCGTTCCTCTCCCACAACCTTTCAACCACGTCAACGTGTCGGCCAAGGATGGGCAACACTGCCGCATGTGATGGCTGGCATCGACTTTGATGGTGATGGCCACACAGATGTCCTGGGCGTTCACCCCAATGGGGCGCTTGTTTTGTACCCGGGGTCGGGATCAGGATCCTTCAAGGCATCCAGACAGGTTGGACAGGGTTGGGCTATTTTTGATCGGTTGATTGCGATTCAGCGTGGTCCAGGTGGCAATGCAGCAGTTCTCGCCTTCAAGGAAGGCGAAATGAGGATTTATGCGACAGATGGGCTGGGGACATGGAAAGCTCCACGATCAGGCCAGTTTCCGGAAGATGACTGTATGCCTTTTCCAGCAGCGGACCTCTTCGGTACAGGGTATTCATCAATTCTGTGCTTGGCGACGACAGACAGTATCGACGTGCTCACAACTTCCGACGGCGTGCACTATTCATCGCAGGCATCCTTGGAAACATCGTTGTCGGCACCGTTTTTTGCGCAGACGAATGGCTATGAGGCGGGTAACAGCGGAACCATCGATGTTGCTGATGCCCAGGGTTTTCTTTATTCACTGAGGGTCGACGGACTGCCTGGACCACGTGAGCCTGAACGATCTCATCCTGATCCTGATACGCCCGATGCTGATTACTTGTGGTTCGATATTCGCCTGTCATCGCACCGTTCAATTGGAGTGGCATGGCCTCAGTCGGGTGTCTATTCCATGGGCGATTTTGATCGCAATGGAAACACAGATCTTGCCATCGTTAATTCATCTGGACAGATCATTTACTATCCCATGAAGTCGTCAACGCGCTTTGATTCCCCACGCATTATCGGGCAGGGATGGAATAGTGTTCGCGACATTTATACAGGAGTTGACTTCAATGGGGATGAGAATACGGACATTCTTGCTCGCATGCCCGACGGGAGACTGAGGCTCTACCCAGGTGACTCGCGTGGAGGATTTCTTGCCCCGTACTATGTTGGCCAAGGTTGGGGAAGGTTTGAGAAGATCTGGCTGCTACGAAATGGTGCTAACCATAATCCGGCTGTGTATGCGTTGACTTCTGATCAAAACCTCCTTTTGTATCCGACTAACGGCCAAGGGAGATTCCTCCCTCCGCGCAATCTGGGCAGAGCCGACGAAATGGTTACGGGTGCGTTTCCCGCTGACGACTGGAATAGCTCAGGTCGTTCAGAACTTCTTTCGCGTGACCAACGCGGATACCTGTATCTCCTTCAGCAAGACGAAAACGGCATGTTCGAGCCGGCACGGCTGATTGGCTGGGGATGGCTAGGTATGTCGGCTTTTCTCGGTGGTAATAGCTCCCTTTCAGAAAAAGAACTTCTAACGGTCGATACACAAGGTAACCTGCATCTGTACTCCTTCATTTACAGGGGAACCAATCGCTCTTTTGTCGAGAGCGCACCTGCTTTGCCCGCATACGCCCCGAAAGTACAATCCAACGGTGAGTGGCTGACGCACCCCATTGCGTGGCAGGGACAGCCAGACGGGGCAACATGCGGGCCGACGTCAATGTACATGGTGCTCAAGTATCTGGGGTACTCGCGTTCTCGTTACGCCAATCACAGCCTAGCGATTTCGAATCTCGCATCGTCCAGTTATGCGGCAGTCGGTAGCGGTGCGTCAGGCGGAACATCATGGGAACAGCGCAGGTTGTCTGTTGGACTCAATCGCTGGATGGGAACAAACGCATACCAACAGTCGTCGTTCCCCGGTGGATGGGACTTCAGGGCTAAAGTACTGGAAAGCTTCAAGACCGGCAGGCCGGTACTGGTGGACACAATCGAGAATTACGGAGGCCCGCACTATAACGGTCACACCGGCACCAGCTCGCATATTATCGTTGCCTACCGTTATCACAAGTCAAAAGCTACGGTGGGATTCGTTGATCCGGGAGGCCCGGGTTCAGCCATTACCGGGTACAGCGCGCAACGCTATTTTGACTACGATGATGCCAATCGTTTTGCCGATAACTTCCTCGGAAATTACGGTGGCGGCGGCCACGGAATGGTGTACTGATGTACCGTGGTCGATTACGGCTTTCAGCCGGCGTAGCAGTTTGCTTGGCAGTAGCGAGTCTTTGTGCATGCACCAGTTCAGTTACGCACAGCACACAATACGATCGTGAGCAATCCAGCGGGTCTAGCGGAAGAGCTCAAGCGCTGGAGAAAGAGAGCGATCGGCAAACCAGTCAATCGATAGGGACTATGCGTGATCCGAGTACATGCGAGCGACAGTCGCTTGGACCTGCTGATCTTTCTCTTGCCATTTTGTCCGTCGCCGGCAGGCGCACCCAGGATGTCGAGTTCATCGTCGATACCACGATGCAGAGGGTGGATCGATTCCATGGCACTTCCGCGGGCTCAACAACAGATTTTGATCGACCACTCCAACTGATTGGGATGGGAGAGGACGATACTGCTCTGGCAGTTCCACAGGCATTACCCCAGCCCGAGCATTCGGCCCCCACCTCTGTGGGAATACTAAAAAAGGGGACCTTTTCCCCTTTTTCGTCGACGCAGCTGCTGGCCGATCAGCTTCCTAAGGTAGTTACACCAGCACCCCTGGCAGGAACCATCTCGCACGGCTATGCGGTATGGACAGAACAGCTTGTAACTGGTGAGACAGCATCAAGTGCGTGGAAAATGGCATGGCGGGTGATGGGAGCATCAGCAGAAAACAGTGCTTCAGCGAGCGAATTACTTTCGTCGTGGACACTCACTGGTCAGGAGATTCTGCCTATCGGCTCGGGATGGGTTCCCCCTGCTGTGGACGGTCAATATGCGTATATTGCCGCTATTCTCCCGCGTAGCAGTTCCGATAAGACCACTGAAGAACAGATCGTCCAAGTTGCTCTTGATCGCCCGGGCAATGTAGTTTCGCGACATCAGGGACGTTTACCGGCTGTCATAGGCCAAGATGTGGCATGGATACAGGACACAACTGGGAACGGATCAGAAGCAGCACAGGATACATTCACTTTGCACTGGGCGCGTTCGACTCACTCTGACATTGCGATAGAGACGGGTGACTACTTCAAGGTGCAATGGCTCGCAGGTGACGAACGCTTTCTCGTGTTTGTGCTGCAAGACCGCTGCTCTGCGCGTACTTGGGTCGGGCGATTCGACCGCGAAAAAGGAGTTTTCACGGGATGGATATATTCGAAGAGCGATGGAATTTCCTTATCTCTTAACGATTCCGTGGCTGTCTGGGGAAACGGGTCAGGCAACATCGGTTCAGACATGTATCGATGGAATTTACGTACAGATAAAGTTGAATACTTGGGCAAGAATGACGGATTTTCCGTTCCTTTTAGCGCAGGAGATGGAATAGCAGCAGTCCCATCTTTCAACGAAGGAACAAGCTTTCCACGTGTGCAGTGGAGTTTCGAGCAGCCCATCGGCTACTGAAGAATTGCAGAAGAATGTGAAAATGACCTCGCTTTCTCTTTCTGAACAGCTGCTTTTGTATGATGACTTTGGCGAAATCTTGTACTGTGCATTCGGCTCAGCAATAGGGAAAGGTCGTTTTCATGGGCATTCTTAATCTTAAGCTCACATCTCCGCATTGGTATAGTGCTCCGTCAGGTAAGCTGCATATATGGTCAATGTCCGGTGATAAAGAGCTCCTCATGAATGCAGTGCAGAATGGAGTGAGCGAAGAGATTGCCGCAAAGCTGCCAGGACACTGGACACTTATCGACCAGCGAGGACACACCCCATTGATAGTGAGCGACCGCATTCGTTCACATCCAATTGTGTATACTTTTCTTGACGGAACATGGCATATCAGTGATGATATCGAGGCTATTCGTCCCCTACGATCAATCGAACGCAACTGTAATCAGGCCGAAATATTCGAGCATACTGGTTTTGCAGTAGGCTCGCAGACGTTGCTAAAAGGCATTTTGTCAACAGAGGCTGGGAGTTATATCAGCTTAGAAAAGGATGGATCTGCCTCATCTCATCTCTATGTTGATTACCATTTTTCGCATGATAGTACTGGAGACGCAAATGAATTTGCGAAAATTTTCGCTCATGCTCTAGACGTTTCCGTCGGGCGCATGTTGGAAAGTGTCGGGGGAAGGCAATTAGTCATCCCCCTTTCGGGTGGACTCGACTCTAGACTCTTAGCGGCATATCTCAGGCTGAAGGAGGTGGACAATCTTGTTGCCTTTACTTACGGAAAGCTCGGAGCTCGCGAAGTTGAAACTTCACGCAAAGTTGCAGACGAACTCGGCATCAGGTGGTTTTCTATTCCGCTCGAAGCTTGCAAGGTGCGCTCAGCAGCTAAAGGTCGGGAGTTTGGGCGATTTCTCCGTGCCACGTGGAAAGGAACGTCGCTTCCTCACATTCAAGATTGGTATGCGCTAAATGTGATTAAGCATATGGGGCTTGTCGATGATCACGCTGTTTTTCTTCCCGGCCACACCATAGTTGGCAATATGCATGATGAGTATCTAAGCACTGAGCGATCCTCGCAAGAAGAAGTTCGCGCAGCCATCACTCGACATCACGCAGGTTTGCAAGGGCAGCATTGCACGGTTGGCCGCAATCCAGTATGGCAAGCAGAACTTGAGCGAGCAGCGCAACAAATCGGCTACGGAAGCACTGATAGGTCAGTGCAGGAACTAGTTGAGTGGTTCAACCTAAAAGAACGGCAGGCGAAATACATCAACAATTCAATGTCTGCATATGAACTCTTTGGATACTCTTGGGCCCTTCCTATGTTAGATCGCGAAATGTGGCAGGTATGGCTCCATGGGAGTCCTGAACTGACGTTGACACGCGCTTGGTATTCGTCGTACACAAAACAGATTTATCGGCGTGTCACTGGGCATGACATCGACACTTATAGGCAAGCATCTATTCGCCTTAACTCTACGATGAAAAACTGGCTCTTAGCTGGAATGAGGACTACTGGAGCAGATCAGCTCCTTAACAGATGTAGGTCGATCCGCATTATGATGGATCATCCTATGGCTTTTGAAGCATATTCCGATTTGTCACGCATAAGGCAGCTTGGAGCCTACTTATGTGGGAGAAATCAGATGGGCCTGTGGACAAGATCGTTTGTTCGCCAAGGATGGTGTGGTCACGACTCTCTCGTTCCCCAGGCCGGCTGATGAGTACTATTCATTCTGAAGTTGAAAGCGTCACGCAACGGCTTGATTCGCTCACCGGACTAAGATGGTGGGCTGCTTTCGGAGTTTTCGCGTACCACATGGCCAATCTTGCGCCCCTTCCTCACCAGAATTTTCTCAACGTTGGGTATACAGGTGTCTCCTTTTTCTTCGTTCTTTCTGGTTTTGTTTTGACATGGTCAGCACGGCCTTCTACCGGAATTTGTCAGTTTTGGTGGAGACGGTTCGCTAGGATCTGGCCATCTCATTTCCTGGCTCTCGTGCCATGTTTGTTTGTCTTCTATAGTTTTTCTACTCCACCTGAGGGCCACTGGTGGGTCAAGGAATTCTCACTGCCAATAATTGCCCTGTCGATCATATTGGTTCAAGGGTTCTCCACAAACCCTGTGGTTTTATTCTCAGGAAATCCTGCTGCTTGGACGCTTTCGTGTGAGTTTTTCTTCTATTTTCTTCATCCTATAGTTAATCCTAAAAGAGTAATGGAGCGTCGCTACTCAATCTCTCTATTATGTGTGGCGGTGATTACAGGTATTTGCATGTGCTTACTTCGCACCAAAGATATAATCTTGCCTCCGCCTATTGAACGGATATGGGAATTCCTCTTAGGTATGGCCTTGGCGCACTTGATTCGCTCAGGTATACGGGTTCATTTGCCGGCGTGGTTGGTCTATCCCATGCTCGGAGGTGTTGTTGCTTTCTATTGGACTATTAACTGTCACTTCCATGATTCAACGAGTATTTATATTCATCTTTTGCGCGTATATACGCCTGTAATACTTGCAGTTACATACGCTCTTGCGATCGCTGTTTGCGCCTCGGCTGACTTGATGGGATATGCTTCTTCTTTGCGGCATCGACTTGTTGTTACAGCTGGTGAATGGTCGTATGTATTCTATCTTGTTCACGCAACAGTTCTCTATGCTGTGAGAAGCGTCACGGGAGTCGTTCAGTGGAGTGCATGGACACTTCCCGTATGGGTAGGAGTATTTGCCATTGCAATTGTTCTGTCTGCACTTGTTCACGGCTATGTAGAAAAGCCTCTGGAACAGAAGCTCCGCCGATGGGGAGATCACCGATTCTCTTCACAGTAGCTACCGGGCATTGAGCTGTTATTAGGAGGTATACGGGGTGTGGACGACTTTTGAGGGCTTCGTGTGTTAAGAATCTTTCGTAGCAGGCTGAATCTGCTGAACCCTGAAAGTTGGACGTTTATTTGTTCCGTTTGTTATATGGGGGTCAGCTCATGTGCTAAAGCTACAGCGCGTTATGCGTAGTTAGTGGGTTATTCTACTAAGGTAACAGTGCTCTGTGTGGTTTGGCCGCGTAGGGATTGGCTTAGAAGAGACGTCGCAGGTGGTTTGTATATGCTCGAGATTCCTAGAGATGCAGTCTTTACGTATTCAATTACTGAAGCGCCAGACCCTGCGTTTGCCCAATCGCGGCAGCTCTTTGGAGCATTGTTCCTTAACATGACAAAGGCAACTGAATGCCGCGAATCCACTTCTCCCGATGGACTTGCTGAAGTCGTCATTATCGGTCTCTGTGTTGATGCGCACGGAGAATATACAAGAGAAGAAATTCCTGGGATCGTCCTAAATGCTGCTCTTGACCGCGGAATCGAAAGCGCTTACTTCATGTGTGACCGACTAGCGGGGAAGTATGTTGTCTATCTGAATCTTAGAGGTGAGAAAAGAATCTGGGGCGATGCCACCTGCAGTTTGTCCATCTTCTATTCTTCGAATACGAAGGCAATGGCATGTGGGGTATCGGAATGCGTGGTGGCTGACAGCATTGGTGATCACTCTCAGAGAAATGCTGCGGCTATAGCTGCTAACGCCCCGTCTGGGCAGCCTCTGCCGTGCGACGCTACAAGCTATGATCACGTCAAGGTCTTGCTTCCCAACCACATACTTAACATAAATGAACAGCGCGCTGATAGGTTGTGGCAACCGCTTAAGCAAACTGCAGGGAAGTCCCTAGAACAGATCGCAGATGAATCTCTTGTACTTATGAGAAACATTTACCGCGAGTATGAAAGATACTATGACTTAGTCTGCCCGCTCACTGTGGGCTACGATAGTAGGGTTAATTTTGCTCTGATGAAGGAGCTGAGTAATACGCCTGAGTGTTTTACATTTAAACACCCTTCTTTTACCGATCAAACTCCGGACCTCAAAGGGGCGCGTGAGCTATGCTGCGCCTTTAGGGTTCCTCATAGTGTGGTTGTGGACTGCTCCATGAACGCCCCGGAAAAAAGTCGATTGAAAGCTCTAGTTGGCAGGGATGCAACGAGTTACTCTCTTGATCTTGCGTCAACTATTAAAAAGTCTTTTGGTAGACGAGCAATTCTGAATGGGAGTGTCATTGATCAGATAGGAAAGAGCGTCACCGGAAATGATATTCCGGAGAGATTGGCTAGTGCGCGGTTCGTGCGCGCTCGCATTTATAACCGTGGACGACCAGCATTGCGAGTATTAAGGCCTTATGTTCGAAGTGTTCGGAATCGATGTAAAGGCCATGTGTTTGATGTGTTAGCGTGGGAACAGGATTGTTGCCGTTGGGCTACGCAGAGTGACATCACCTATGGAATGTGTGGTGTTAATATGCTAACTTTGTCGAACTGTCGTGAATTGATCCTCGGCTGGCTAAGCGTTTCAAGAAAACAACGTGTCCATAAGAAGATTCACGAAGCGCTGCTCCAACGCCTAGATCCTCAGCTACTTACTTTTGACTTCACACCGGAATCCGCTACTAAACGAGTGCTGCGTATCAATTGGCTTTTGTTCTATGTAAGCTGTTTTTTCTACGGAGCTTTGGTAGCGAGGCGATCTTTAATGGGGGCGTCGGGGAACTGAATCACCGTGAGAAAAGCTGAAGGGATTCTGCTGGTGGAGACTTTATGAGCGACGAGAGAAGGGCCACGCAACGAATACGTGCATGGATAGAAAAACAGAAGACCCGTAGTCCCGCACTGGCAGCCATCTTGACTTTGATGACTGGAACAATGATTTCTCAGGTGGTCATTTTTTTCTTCCAGATTTTCATCAACCGAATTTATACGGACTACGAAAAAGGTCTATTTGGCATTTACGGTACTATCACGTCATTCGTGATCGCGGTTGCTGCCTTGCGATTCGACATGACTATGATTCTTCCGAAATCAGATATTGTTGCACGAGTTTTAAAAAGAATTGCTACCCGCGCCGTAGTTGTTTCGTCTCTTTTGACATCTTTATTTTGTATTATTTTGTCCGATGTGCTAGAAGATAGTTACCATCATTCCCATGAGTTGTCTAAGTGGCTTATGATCTCGGGGTTAACTGTATTTCTGGTTGCTGAAATAACAAATGTTCAATTTTGGCTGACGCGAAAGGAAAGGTTCGGAACTCTTGCCTCGAATCAAGTTCTTCAATCGACAACCACGGTTTTCTTTCAGCTCATGTTTGGCCTTATATTTCAGGGGGGACTGTCTGGTCTTGTCGTTGGGACGTTAACGGGACAGCTTATTGCTTTCATCTCCATTAAAATACGGACTCCTGAGCTGAGGGGGAAGATCTCTGGCGAAGCGCCGTCCATGCGGTCTTTAATGGTGCGCTACAAGAAAATGCCGTTGCTGAATGGTCCCAATGTTTTGGTCGATTCAGTGCGCAACATGGGAATCAATTTGCTTATTGGCTCGATTGGGGTTGCAGCTTTAGGGCAGTTTCAATTGGCTTGGGCGATCATGCAGGTACCTGTGGGGCTCATTGTCGGGTCTGTTGGCCAAGTATTTTTGAAAAAGCTGTCTGTCGTCGAACACGGTGCGATGTCGGCGCTAGTTCGATACACTTTGATGAGGGCAGCATTGGCAGCCTTCGTACCATTTGCTTTGCTTTATTTGCTTGCTCCTTGGCTTTTTCCATTTCTTTTTGGTGCGCAGTGGGATCAAGCTGGATATTTTGCGCGCGCGTTGACTCCGTGGCTTTATATGATGGTGTTAACTTCGCCAATTACGACTGTCTTTGTCGTCACCGAGAATCAGAAAAGGATGCTCGTTTTTTCGATATTCTACTGTATCTTCCCGCTGTTCTGGCTGTGGGTGTCTCCCTTAGATTTACTTACGACGGTGTTTGTACTGGGTGGGCTCATGGCAGCGATGTTAGGCGTGATGATTATTCTTGCGTTGAAATGCGTAAAGGAATATGACATGGCGCGCGAGGAGACCAATTAGCGACGGTAAGCGCGAGCATGGGGATGCGGATGATATCTTGAAAAAGTCGTATAGATTTTAATCTTTGAATATGCGGGAGCTTCATGACTGATAGGTGTCGCAAGATCTTGTGGCGGCACAGGCAAGGTAAGGAGACAGTGTTTACAGGATGAAGTCAAAGACAGAGAAGCGGGTTGCGGACGAGCCGGTGATGATCTTTCATGCTCCCTATCCAATGGAGATGAATCCTACATCAGCGTCTCGCCTTCGTCCGCTGCGGATGCGTGAGGCGTTTGCTGAGCTTGGATACACTGTGGTCGATATGTCTGGAACAACGCCAGAACGTAGGCGGAAGCTGAAGAAGTTGCGAAAGCTGCTTCGTGACGGAATGAAACCCGACTTTTTATATTCTGAGAACTCGACTCAGCCGAATGTGTTCGCAACCAGTGTAAAAGCCGGATTGGCCCCATTTTTGGACTACGAAATCATACGAACTGCTCATAAAAGCCATGTTCCAACTGGAGTATTTTACCGCGATATCTACTGGAGATTCCAAGATGGGCCAGCACTTAGCTTGATAGGCAAAGTTTCTCCGTTTTTTCATAAAATGGACATGAGAGGATATTTGAAAAACGATGTCCATTTCTTCTTGCCTTCGGAAAATATGGCGGATTGCCTCGGGTTGGACTCGGGCACAGCGTATTCGGCTTTACCGCCAGGCGGTGATTCGGGGTGCGCCACTCCGCTTCCAGATGGCCCACTGACTCTGTTCTATGTTGGTGGCATTGGCAAGCACTACAATCTTGATTGTGTTGTCAGCGCTGTCACACGTATGGAGTGTATTCGCCTTGAAATCGTGACAAAACAGGATCAATGGGAAGCGGCGATTGCGGCTAATCCTTCGCTTAGGTCCTCGGCGCTTAACGTCTACCACTTGAACGCTAATGAACTAGCTCCGCTCTATGCAAAGAGTCATATCGGAGTTTTGATGGTTGAGCCGAGTCGTTACCGGCAATTTGCTGTTCCAGCGAAATTATTTGAGTACATTGCTCATGGACGTCCTGTGCTCGCTACCGCAGGAACGGAGGCGGCCCGGATCGTTGCGCATTTCGATGCGGGATGGGTCGTCGAATACAGTGAGGATGCGATTGCTAATTTGCTGGAATATCTTGTTCAGCATCCTGAAGAAGTGCGTCAGAAGTCAGAAAATGCTAGCGTGGCCGCTCGATCTAATACATGGACTGATCGCGCTCGCACTGTGGCTGATGTTTTGACTGGAAGGCGGTGAGTCGTTGGCGATGAACTTGGCGCTGTGTGCGCGAGCGATAAATGCGCTCCATGACCTGATATTTTCCCTGCCTGCTCCGGTGATAGAATCGGCAATGAAGATTGCAGGACCCGGAAGTTTAATCTATCCGCTTATTCGGCGTGCGCAAGGGTACAAGCCATATCCGCTTCCTGCTCCGCTTTCCGTTCCTAACAAAGAAGTACGAATATTAATTGCGCCAGTGAACTTTGCAGAACAGGCTTGGCACTGGGCTCGAGCTCTTGAACGTGAGTGTCCAAATGTGTCAGCTCAAAATGTTATGGTCGACTTTCCTGGGGCGTTTCCTTTTCGTGCGGATCTGAATGTTCCATATGGGGCTTTCACTTTGTCGAAAAAATGGGCAAAGGAATATTTTGAAGACGTCTGTCGATATACGCATGTTCTGATAGAAGCCGAAGAGCCGCTGTTTGGCTGTCTTTTTGACTTCGACGTCGAGAAAGAAGTTCACGCTCTGCGCTCAGAAGGGGTCTCTGTAGCTTTGCTGTCGCATGGCTCTGATACTCGAAATCCGCGTGCACATGCGCAGCGAAACCAGACTTCTCCATTTAGAGAAAAGAGCCGCGAAAGACAAGTTCTTCAAAGACGTTCAGATTGCAACAGGGAACTTATCAAGCGTCTTCAATTGCCGACTTTCGTTTCGACTCCAGATTTGCTTGAGGACTTACCGGAGGCGCTTTGGTGTCCGCTCGTGGTTGATTCTCAAGAATGGACAGCGGCAGGTGCTCGATCAATGCAGGCTATTAGCCGGGACAACGATCTTCTCAAGGTCGCTCACATTCCCAGTCGTTCGTGGCTCAAGGGGACCGCCCAGATAATGCCTGTTTTGGAACGCCTCGACGCGCAGGGCATAGTTGAACACATGTCCATTCAGTCGGTGCCACGGCAAGACATGCCAACAGTACTCGGTCAAGCAGACATTCTGGTAGATCAGCTGACAATGGGGATGTACGGAGCGACATCCATCGAGGCAATAGCCGCTGGATGCATCCCGATTGCTCATATCAATGATCGGATGCGTGCACTAATCGCAGAAGCTGTGGGGATGGTATGCCCAATAGTCGAAGCGCAAGGAGAGACACTTGAAGCCGTCATTACCGCTCTTGCCAAGGATGTAGAGTTGAGGAGAGAGCTCCTTGAGGAGAACTCACGCTACTTGAAGACCGTCCATGACGGAACTCTGAGCGCAAGTGTCTTGTATGACAGTTGGATCTCGAAAACTGTAAGTTAACGATCCCAGATTCTTCTTTTGGACTTCTACTCGCTTCCTAAAAGCTCCCGCATGATGGCACGAGCGACCTCAGCCTCATTTTCAAAGCTCAAGGGTCTAGAAGCTTCATGAGCGGCCTGTTTGAATTCTCTTACTTTGTCCTTATCAAGTGTATGCAAAGAATCGATGACTTGAGGTATTTCAAAGCCCTCAGACAAGACACCCAAGCTAAAATCGCGCACGACATCAGCCATTTCGACAGAAGGGCCGACTGCAACTGCTAGACGGGCCTGGATAAAGTCAAAGAACTTGTTTGGTAAGGCGAGTCGAGCATTTGTGGTGATTGGTTTAATCCAATAGACGCCGACATCGTATTGGTTCAATGCGATAGGCAGCTCAGAAGGAGAGACTGGATCGTGGAAGGTAATTCGGTTGCACCCGTCGGCTCTACTGTATAGCTCACGCAAATACTTGCCGTTATCGTTGGCCGGCACCAAGTACAGATCTAATGTGAAATGATCACCGGCTTCAATTACGGCGTCAATTGCAGTGTCTAAAGCGCGCCCAGCAACTGCACCACCTGAATGAGCAAGCCGAATAGGACCAGAATCACTAACTGGAGTCGGCGTCAGATCGGCCCACGGAGCCGCATTTCGCATCAAACGCGGTCTGATGCCGTAATGCTGTTCATACAGTGTGGCGATCCGCCCGCCGACAGTCGTGGCGGCGCTGACCTGTGGAAGCCATGTGCGGCAGATGTGATCAATCCAGGGAGCAACGAGCAGGCGCCACGAAAGAATCTGAGTGCGCTCCTCCGGCGCCCATTCGTGCAAGTCCGCCCATACCGGCGCGCCGTGAGCAGCTGTCAGTGCGGCAGGTAGCGAGCGGGCATCATTGGCCACGACAACATCAAATGAATGTCCTTCCAGAAGACGCAACGCTTCCTTCGTGGCCGGAGCATCTAGGTCGACCGAAGAGTGACGGTGAAGCGCAAGCTTGGCGACACCGGATGGTGTCTGAGGCAAAGAGGCAGCAGATTGAGGAACCTCAAGGTGCTCGGTTGAATACGGGGTTGTCGGCCCGTATCCAACGGTTGTGACGTCGCCGAATTCCTGAAGTACGCTCAGCTGGCGAAGTACGCGTGCGTCGCGTGCAAGAGGAGAAAACGAAAGACACAAAATACGTGGCTTCTGACTCATGTGCTCGCTTCTTTCTGCCTTTGACAAGGCATGGTGCTCTGTCTAAATACCGTGAACCTAAAAGGCTTGCGCAACGACCTGTGCGGCGCGCCTGGATGTCACTGGCAGCGAACGATGCGAGACAACCCACTGGCGCAGCCTCTCGCGCTCGCCTGCCTCGCGGTGCATTGCCATATTTCCTGCCTGAATCATCGCGTCAGCTACTTCGTCCGGGCTGAAGCCTGCGGTACGCCCCAAATTGGATTTGCGAATATCGTTGGCAGGAGGTCCCTGTCCGATATAGACAACAGGTGTTCCCTGAGCAAGAGAGACAAGGATCTTGGTGGGATACGCATAGTCATAACCACCCGGGCGAATCGATGCGAGTGAAACATCGGCGCTGGCGTACCAGTGCTGAGCCTTGTTAGGAGGAACAGGCTCATGGAAAAGAATATCCGTTGACGTTGCTCGTCCCAATTCAACCAGGTGATTCCACGCGTTTCCCTGTCCGAGAAAAACCAGAGCGGCATTGGGAAAGACGCCCTTGACGCGCGGAAAAGCCCTGATAAAGGCGTCAGGAGACTGCAGCGATGAGGCGGTACCTGCGTAAAGGTAAACCGGGCCGCCAGCGTGAGGAAAACCGTCGGGCAGGGGAGTACGGTCAAGTAACTCCTGTGTTTGAACACCGTTGGGCACTACGCTCACATTGGCTGCCCCCAGCTCCCGAGCGCGCTGAGCAACCCCCTCAGACACAGCAATGACACGTTCTGCACCTGTGAGAGCAAGACGCTCAATACTGCGCAGGACCCTGACAACCAGAGGCTTCATATGTTCGGCTTCGGCAGCGTCAGACAAAATGTCGCACGCGTAATAAACGTAGGGAATTCTCCGGAGACTGCATGCGATACGCGCGACGGACCCGGTCGTAGGAGGAGGCTCAACCACAACAGCATCGGGTCTGCGGCATGTCAGAAGACGGAAGAACAGGGGAATGTCAAAGGACATGTACTGCGCATAGCCACGCACGGCGCCAGCAGAATCCCGCAGAACAGGGAAGCGCTTGATCAGGACCCCCTCATCAGTTACCGAACCCCGGAGAGAACCAAAACGCGAGGTTAAGACGGTGACGTCGTGCCCATCCATCGCGAGCGCATGCGCAAGCCCGCGCAGACGAAGGGCGGCCGCCGCAGGCTCGGGGGCGAAGACCCGGGTGGCAAGAACGACGCGACTCACCTGACGCGCCCTGCCCAGTTCGACAGTACTTCTGCCACGCGCTTGGCAGCGTGGCCATCACCATATGGATGGGCATCAGCTTCAGCAGGTTCGGCCGGATAAGAACGTGAAGCGGCCGCTATCAAATCAGAGCCAGGCTCCACCAACTTGTTCCAGCCAAGATGTACGGTTTCCACCCACTCGGTCTGGGGACGCACAGTCGTGCAGGGAACGCGCAGCAGGAACGCTTCCTTTTGCAGTCCACCCGAATCAGTGATCACACCACGTGCATGAAGCGCTGAGGCAATGAGGTCTGGATATGCCAGCGGGGGATGAACGAGTAGGTTCCCGCGCCGATGATCATTCGACAACTCGATGCCATGCTCCTTGCACTTGGCAACAAGGCGAGGATGGGCAAGCAGCACAACGGGATGATCCACGTGTCCTAGGGAATCGAGCACTGACAGCAGACAGTCGCGATCATTGGTGTTTTCTGCCCGGTGAATCGTGGCCAGCGAGTAGGATCCTTCAGCTAGCCCAAGCTCGTTCATGACAGGGGAGGGCAGATCTTTCACCTGGTCGCGGATCTGGAGCAGGACATCAGTCATCACGTCTCCGACAATGACGGTGCGCTCTTTTAAACCTTCATCGGCAAGGTGGCGGACACCTTCATCAGTGGGCGTCAGCAACAGATCTGCGGCATGATCGGTCATGACGCGGTTAATTTCTTCGGGCATCGCGCGGTTGAAAGAGCGGAGCCCCGCCTCCAGATGCGCGACTGGAATATGGAGCTTCACTGCGCTCAAAGCCCCGGCTAACGTGGAATTTGTGTCTCCATACACAAGAACCCAGTCAGGATCCTGGCCGGTAAAGACATCATCGAGGGCGGCCAGCATCTTCCCTGTCTGCACGCCTTGAGAAGCTGATCCCACGCCCAGGTGAACGTCAGGCGCGGGAATACCGAGGTCCTCGAAAAAGACATCTGAAAGCATAGGGTCATAGTGCTGCCCCGTGTGGACGATCACGTGATCGATCCCAGCTTGATCAAAAGCGTGGGCAATCGGCGCCAACTTGACGAATTGGGGACGTGCCCCGACAACTGAAACAACGCGCATGTGGGCACTTTATCAGTGGAGACGTTGAGATGCTGGGATGATCGTGTGGAAGCGGTTAGAATGTGTGCGTTATCGCTGACAGATGGAAAGAAGTTTTCATGCGTATTGCAGTTGTGGCTATGGGAAAGATCGGGCTGCCGCTCGCCGTCCAGTTTGCAAGCAAAGGGCACGACGTCATCGGCGTTGATGTCAATGACAAAACGGTTGCAACCGTCAACGAGGGGCGCGAACCATTCCCGGGGGAGGCTCACCTGGCTGAAAAACTCGCCGAACTTGTGCCGGCTGGAAAACTTCGCGCCACCACGGACTACGGTGAAGCAATCCCAGAAGCGGAGGCAATCGTCATAGTTGTTCCACTGTTTGTCAACGATGAGACGTGGGCACCTGATTTCGGATGGATGGATCAGGCCACACGCTCGCTGGCCGAGCACCTGACCAAAGACACACTGATATCTTATGAAACGACTTTGCCGGTGGGCACCACCCGCGGACGCTGGAAGCCGATGATCGAGGAGATCTCCGGCCTGAAAGAAGGGGAGGACTTCCACCTCGTCTTTTCACCTGAGCGTGTACTGACCGGCCGCGTGTTCTCCGACCTGCGACGCTACCCGAAGCTGGTAGGTGGTCTGAGCCAGGAAGGCACTGACAAAGGCATGGAGTTCTACCGCTCCGTTCTCGACTTCGATGAGCGTGACGACCTGCCTCGCCCCAACGGTGTGTGGGACATGGGCAGCGCCGAAGCTGCAGAAATGGCGAAACTTGCAGAAACGACCTACCGTGACGTGAACATCGGGCTTGCCAACCAGTTCGCCGTATACGCCGACAAGGCCAACATCGATGTCAAGCGTGTCATCGACGCATGCAACTCACAGCCATACAGCCACATCCACCAGCCCGGAATCGCTGTTGGCGGGCATTGCATTCCCGTCTACCCGCGCCTGTACCTGTCCACTGACCCCGACGCGTCAGTGGTGCGCACAGCTCGCCAGTTCAACGCGGGCATGCCTGAATACGTGGTCTCGCGAGTTGAGGGCGTCCTCGGAGACCTTAAAGATCTGAAAGTTGTCGTGTTGGGAGCCTCGTACCGCGGCAAAGTCAAGGAGACAGCATTTTCCGGTGTATTTGCCACAGTTGACGCCCTGCGTGAGCGTGGTGCTGAGGTGCTGGTCCATGACCCGATGTTCACCGATGATGAACTCGCACACTTCGGATGGGACGCCTACCACCTAGGTGAGCCTGTCGACGCTGCGATTATCCAGGCGGACCATCCTGAGTACAAGGACATGACTGCTCAGGACTTGCCCGGCATTCGCCTCCTGTTCGACGGCCGTCGCGTTACTGACCCGGCCATATGGACGGGAACACCACGCATGGTGATCGGCGAGTAGAACATCAACGGCACTGAATGCCGTTCACTCGCGTTCACGCCTGAAAGAGAAAGATACGCACGTTCATGGAATCCTGGTGGGCATTCGCACTGGCAGCCCTGCTGACGACGAGTATCCTCATCGTCCCAGGGCTGCTGGCATGCTGTGCTGCACGCGTACGTCCTCTAACAGCCGCGCTTGCATCGGTGCCGGTCACAATGACGATCATTGCGCTCAGCGCTCACGGTGCGGCAACAGTCGGACTCAAATGGGGACTGATACCAGTCGCAGCCGGAACACTCATCACATGTCTTCTTGTGCTGCCCCTGCGATTCCTCAACAGAAACCGACCCATCATGCCCTGGCGTGCGAGCAGTGTTTTTTCATGGAAGACACTTGCGTGCGCAAGCGCTGTCGGCGCAATCATTCATAGCCTGCGCCTTGCGGCGGCCTGGAAAACTCCCATTGCAATTTCGCAAACTTATGACGCACCGTTTCACCTCAACCTCATCGGAGCCATGGTGCGAAGCGGTGACGCGTCATTTCTGCATGTCGATCTGACGGCTATCGAGTCGCCACACGGATTCTACCCAGCAGTTTTCCACGAAATATGTGCGCTGGTCGTCGGAATGGCCAACCTGCCTGTTCCACTCGTCGTCAATGCGCTCACCGTGAGTCTGACTGCGATCGTGTGGCCGGTGACCATGGGGCTTGCAACCGCATGCATGACTCGCTCATGGATGATCGGCACCGCCGCTTCTCTATTGAGTTTCTGTCTGAGCCAGATGCCGGTGCAGCTCATCTGGTACGGCGTTCTGTATCCGAACCTGCTTGGCTACTGCCTGATCCCATCGCTGCTTGCCCTCGTGTGGCTGGCACTGTGGAGGGGAGATGGGCGGCGGACAGACGCGTGGGTACTGGGACTGTTCGCCTTGCCGGGCCTGGCAGTCGCACACACCAGCGCATTGTTCACTTTCGCGGTACTGGCCTTCCCATTCGTCATCATCGGTATTCCGCGCGCCAGCATCACCGCGTTACATGGCCGAAAAAAACCGCTGCAAATCGGCGCTGGCCTGATCAGCATTGCGCTGACAATAGGCCTGTACCTTGCGGTGAACGAACTGTCCATGAGGTTCCCTACTATACGGACACTCCGCACAGCAGGTGTCGGATGGAACGCCATGGGAGGCCCCCTCGGCGGTCTTGCACGGGCACTCAGCCTGACTGCGGGAAACGAATCTTACCGGGACTCCAACGGACTGCCGTTCGTGCTCGGAATCCTTGTCCTGATCGGGATGGTCGTGGCACTTCGGCGACTGATCACCGTTCCGCTTGTCCTTGCGCACGCTCTGTCAATAACTGTTTACGTCCTTGCCTGGACCATGCAGTATCCGCAACGGCCCTACTTTGTGGGAATGTGGTACTCGGATATTGTACGAATCAGCTCCATCATCGGTATCACTGCGGTTCCTCTCCTGGCCATCGGGACACTCACAGTGGCGAGCGCCCTCGTGAAAGTCATCGGAAGCTGGCGCAAGCTTGAACCTCGCGGCGCGGTAGTGACGACCATCATCGTGACAGGCATCGTGGCCCTGATGGGTCAGTTTTCCTCAATGGTGACACGCGCGTATGACGAAATTGGATATGTCTATGCATTCGACACAGACCATCCCGAATCAGAAGGCCTGCTGTCGCGCGACGAATATCGGCTGCTGGAACGCATTGAGCAGGAGGTACCGGCGAAGGACGTCATTATCGGAAACCCGTGGAACGGCTCAGTATTTGCTCCCGCGATTGCTGACAGAAAGTTCGTATTTCCTCACGTGGCGAAATCGGCTGACTACGATGGCCTGTTCGTGGCGCAGAACCTTGGAGATCCACAGCAGCGGGAAGCGGTGTGTTCGATCATTGAAAAGCGTCGCATCCGCTACGTGCTCGATTTTGGTGACGATTATCTGTGGCACGGAGACGTCTACGACAAGTCAGAACAGTTCCCCGCGGTCACTGACATGTACGACAAATCAGTGGCGGAAGTGATTGACCAGGAAGGGGACGCTAAGCTCCTGAAGATCACTGAATGCGATCAGCCATAGGTGGGTAGCACCGAACTGCGACGCAATGCATCTACACTCATGTCTATGAATGCTCCGCATGTAGCAGCTGTCGTCGTTGCGTGGAACAGAGCTGAGATTCTGCGCGACACCCTGGAAGCGCTGGCACAGCAAAGCCGACCGCTCGACGATCTGATTGTCGTGAACAACGCATCGACTGACCATACTGCCGACGTCATCGGCAGTAACCACGCAGTCACCGACGTTGTTGTCATGCCTGAAAACATGGGCGGAGCAGGAGGATTCGCTGCCGGCATTGCGCGTGCAGTCAACCGCGGAGCGGATCTGGTGTGGATCATGGATGACGATACAGTGCCGCACACAGACGCCCTCGAAAATCTTCTGGAGGCACGAATGCGTTACCCGGGCGAGCCTGCAATCCTTGCGTGTCGAGCCGACTGGATTGACGGTAGGGAACACCCGATGAACAAGCCGCGCCGCCGAGTTGGTATCGCGTCGAAGTATCACGCGCACGCCAATTTTGCAAAAGCCCGACAGATCCGTACCGCATCGTTTGTGGCAATCATGATTGATGCGCGTGCCGTGCGGGAAGACGGTCTGCCACAGGCCGCCTATTTCTTGTGGAATGACGATTTCGAATACACCGGCAGGCTTCTGCGCCGCAGAATCGGACTGTATGTCGATTCTGCACGAGTCGAACACCGCACCAAGACATTTGGAAACTCCTCGACGAACCCTGGAGCCCGCATGGTCAACGAAGTGCGTAACAAAATCTGGGCACTGGGTAACTCGTGTTCATTCGGGCCATTCGAAAGAAGCGCCTTTATCGGCATGACACTCCTGAGATGGAGCCGTCTTCTGATGACGGCGCCGAACCGATCTGAGCTCCTGAACTATATGCGTCAGGGAATTGCGCAAGCCCGCACAGCACCAACGACAAATGAACAGGTCCTGGCTCACACGCCCGTGGCACATGACCTTCGCATCGTGGCCGGTCTTCCCGATGCTGGAACACCGCAGACAGATGTTGCCGAAAGCTGTGCGGGTGCGAAGAACACACCCGGTGAATGCGATACGCCGGCCACACCAGATTTTTCGGTCTTGCTTCCCGTCTACATCAACGATAACCCGGACTTTTTTGAACGATCGCTTCGCTCTGTCGGAGTCGAACAGACACTGCAACCGTCCCAGATCGTCGTCGTCTGCGACGGGCCCGTGAACCAGCGCACCGATCAGATTATTTCGTCCGTCCTGGAAGGGACCGCTTCCGATCTGGTTGGAACAATTCCCGTAACAGTGGTTCGGCTTGCTGAGAACCGCGGGCTGGCCACCGCTCTGAACGCGGGACTCATGCACTGCGCCCACGATATCGTGGCCCGCGCAGATGCCGATGATATTTCTACTCCTGAGCGCTTCGAGAAACAGATTGCTGCAATCACGCAGGGATTCGACATTGTGGGATCAGCAATTGCGGAATTCACGGACGACGAGGACCAGCTGGGAATGGTTCGCACTCAACCCGAATCATCACGGGATATTGCCCGCGCTGTCGCATTCCATGACCCGTTCAACCACCCAGCGGTCATGTTCCGAGCACACGCAGTCCGAGCTGTGGGAGGATACCAGCACCTCGATCTGATGGAAGACTACTGGCTGTTTGCACGCATGGTGAAAGGCGGCGCGCGTTCAACCAACCTGCCGGACGTGCTGGTCAAATACAGGGTTGGCGCTGGAGCTTACGAGCGGCGTGGAGGTTTGCGGCTGCTCAGAAGTGAGATGGAACTGCAGCACCGTCTGAACGCAATTGGCGTGACCTCCCCGGGACAATACCTCCGTAACGTCATAGTCAGGGGAGGCTATCGTCTGCTTCCCACATGTGTGCGGCGTACCGGTTATCGAATTTGGAGAAGGGAAACTAACCGGTAGTCTGGTTGCCGTGAAGTAACGTGTTGGCGAACTTATTTTGACTGCTGTGGCGGATAATGAAGTCAGGACGCGCTAGCATGTAGTGCCGAGCAGAAACTTGACGGAAGTGTCGAACAGGAAATTTGGGTGAAGGAGAATACCAGTGCAGAACGATCACGTTGATCTTGTGGTGGTCGGAGCGGGCCTGTTTGGTCTGACTATCGCGGAGCGAGCTGCAAACGAGCTTCGCCTGAATGTTGTCGTGATAGAAAAGCGCGACCATATCGGCGGCAACGCGTGGTCAGAGAAGGAACCGACCACAGGCATCGAAGTTCATCGCTATGGTGCGCACCTGTTCCACACTTCCAACGAACGCGTATGGGAATACGTCAATCGTTTTACCTCGTTCACCAATTATCAACACCACGTGTACACGACGCACAACGGTGAAGTCTTCCCGATGCCGGTCAACATGGGCACCATCAACCAGTTTTTCCGCGCTGCGTACACTCCGGACGAAGCGCGCGCACTGGTCAAAGAGCAGTCAGCTGAGCTGGGCGGGAAGAAACCCGAAAACTTTGTGGAGAAAGGCGTCTCCCTGGTCGGGCGGCCACTGTACGAAGCATTCTTCATGAACTACACGGCCAAGCAGTGGCAGACCGAGCCGGAAAATTTGCCGGCCTCGATCGTGTCGCGACTGCCTGTGCGATACACGTACAACAATCGCTACTTCAACGACACGTACGAAGGACTGCCCACCGACGGGTACGGCGAGTGGATGAAGAAAATGGTTGAGAATCCGAAGATCACGGTTCTGACCGAATCAGACTTCTTCGATGAAGCATGCGAATACAGCCGCGATCGCGTTGTCGGACGCATCCCCGTTGTCTATACAGGCCCGATCGACCGCTACTTCGATTACTCCGAGGGAGACCTGGGGTGGCGCACGATTGATCTGGAAGAGGAAGTCCTGGACACCGGCGATTTCCAGGGCACAGCGGTGATGAATTACGCGGACCTGGATGTTCCCTACACGCGGATCCATGAATTCCGTCATTTCCACCCCGAGCGTGACTACCCCAAGGACAAGACGGTTATCCACCGTGAATACTCGCGTTTTGCCAAGCGTGGAGACGAACCGTACTATCCAATCAACACTCAGGATGACAGGGAACGGCTCGAGAAGTACCGTTCGAAAGCTGAGCACGAGGACAAGGTTCTCTTCGGTGGCAGACTTGGGACATACAAGTACCTCGATATGCATATGGCGATCGCATCTGCTCTGACCATGTTCGACAATGAAATCGTTCCGATGTTCAGTGGTGAATCCGATCGGTGAGCGCCATGTCGAACACAACTGATCTGGGGGAGTGGCGTACCCCCGGTCATTCGTCCGGGCTCATCGAAGTAATACGCCAACCGTATCTGACCAGCCTGATTGTCCACAAGGAATTACGGCAACGCTACCGGGGATCGATCTTCGGGATGCTGTGGAGCTACGCCAAACCAGCTGTACAATTCCTCGTCTTTTACTTTGCCATCGGTGTGTTCATGCGGATGAACCAGCAAGTGGAGAACTACGTCATCTACATGTTCTCCGGCGTTACGCTGATCAACTACTTCTCAGAAGTGTTCGGCAATGCGACACGTTCAGTGAACGGCAATTCGGCGCTGGTAAAGAAAATCTACCTTCCACGTGAACTGTTCCCCATATCGGCTTTGTGGGTCGGGTTTGTTCACTTCGTTCCGCAGGTGGTGATCCTGCTGGTCGGCGCCCTCATTATGGGATGGGCACCGTCCATCCTTGGGATCCTCGCAATCCTGGTCGGTTTCGCCATCGTGTCGCTGTTTGCGCTCGGGCTGGGGTTATTTGCCAGTGCTATTAACGTTTTTTATAGGGACGCAGAGAATTTCGTTGACCTGCTCTTGATGATGGCAACATGGATTAGCCCGGTGCTCTACACGTGGTCAATGGTTCACGACGTTCTCGCGTCCAGACTGGGCGGCGTGCTGTGGTACGCATATCAGGCCAACCCCATGACAGTGGCTGTGGAACTTTTTCACTACGGTTTCTGGGACGCAACCCTGCCGGCAGAAACTGGTGGCACTGTCCCCAGTAATATGTTGGCGTGGGGCATCATTGCCATGCTGGCATCAGCTCTGACTGTTGTGCTGGGAGAGTTGACGTTCCGCCGCATGGACGCGAAGTTTGCTCAGGAGCTGTGATGGAATCTCAAGCTATGATCCGCGTAGAAAACGTGGTCAAAGAATTTACCCTGCATAACGCACACACGCTCAAAGACACCCTGGTGTGGACGCTGACAGGCAGGAAAGATCAGCTATCCAGCTCTTTCCGCGCGCTCGATAACGTGGATTTTGTCGTGAACCAAGGCGACACAATTGGCTTGATCGGCTACAACGGTTCCGGTAAATCGACCATGCTCAAGCTCATTAGCGGCGTGATGCAGCCGGACCAAGGAAGCGTTCACGTGCGAGGCCGCATGGCCGGATTGATCGAGGTGGGAGCTGGCTTCCACCCGGACCTGACCGGACGGGAGAACGTGTTCCTCAACGGCGCAATCCTGGGGATGACGAAGAAAGAAATCGAAGATGCGTTCGACGACATCGTCGCTTTTTCAGAAATCGGCAAGTTCATCGACACCGAAGTGAAGTTCTACTCCTCGGGAATGTTCTTGAGACTGGCATTTTCAGTAGCGATACACACGATGCCCGATATTTTCCTCATTGACGAAATCTTGGCTGTGGGGGATGAGCCATTCCAACGCAAATGTCTGGATCGAATCCGTCAGATTCAAGACCAAAATCGATCGCTTGTTATCGTGAGCCATGACCTCAACCTGATTCGGGATCTATGCAACAGGGGAATCCTGCTGGAGCACGGACAGATCAAAGTGAATGGAACAGCTGCTGAAGCAGTCGATACGCTGCGCGGAGAGTGATGAAGATGGACATGCAAAGATTCGTTGAAGAACTGAGCCGGGAACTCGGAACCGGCCCTGTCGGACTCTCAGCTTCGCAATCCGCTCAGGAATCGCTCGAGAATCTGGGTGCCGCATGGCTCGCCGCAGCCATCAAACCGCGACTGCTCATCAGTGAGGGCAGCCCGTGCCGTTTCGTCCTGCACATGGATCACCAAGAACCAATGCGCAACTACCAGGGAACACCGGTGGGCATGACGCAGTGCGGAACAGTCATAGTGGGCGATGGCAACAAAAAAGCACAGCGGGAGAGGATTGTCCTGCCTTCGCCAGGAATTTTGCAAGGCGGAGGGAAGTTTGCTACCGGACCTCGCTATGACAGGAAAAGTGTTGTCATATCGCAGATTTATAGTAACGCGTATCAACAGGTACCATTCTTGCTCGACACTTATCGACAGCACCGCTCACGTCCTTCAGACTTGCGATCGGCTAATCGCCACTTCGATTTCTACTCAACCAGCTACATCGGAGAATCTGATACCACTCAACTGGTCATGTGGATTGCGATGCACTGGGCAGAATCCGGTGGTGCGGAATCATGGGCATGGCGGCAGGCAGAAATTGCACACGAAGCAGGATTCAAGCTGGTCTTCACATTCGACCGCGCTGCCCCCCAGCGCCAACTCACCCGCGCATTGGCACTCACGCCCGATGTCTATCTTGTAGGGAACGGATTATCAGCCGAGCACTACAATGATTTCGCTCGCACACTAATTGCGCGACACGCGATTACCCACGTACACATTCACCATTCCATGCTGGCTTACTCAACCTGCGAAGAGCTGCGCTTGACGTATCCGTTCCTCCACATTGAAGACTCGACGCATATCGCAGAGTATCGAGGCGGCGGATTCGTACGACCATCGATCGAGAACGATGCTCACATCGACCTGCACCACGTGATCTCGCCCCAACTGGTTGATCTCTATACAGATGCAGGTATCCAGCCTGAGAAAATCGCGTTCAAACCGTTAACCGACCTGTCGCTTGCATCAGGCGACCGCGCACAAAAGGCCGACGCCCCTGGACGCGATCGCACTGTCCTCACAGTGGGCTTCTTGGGTCGATTCTCCATGCAAAAGCGCCCGTACCTGTTTGTTGCAACCGCTGCCGCGCTCACACATCTGGCTCGTGAATCGTTCCGCTTCATCATGCAAGGCTCTGGCGAACTCGACTCAACGATTGACGAGTATATCGCGCGCTATCGCATGACCGACGTGATCGAACGTCGACCGTGGGCGCCGGCTGATCGCCTCCTTTCAGACCTCGATGTTCTTCTGGTTCCCTCAGAAAACGAGGGGCTGACACTGACGGCACTCGAAGCAGACGCTCACCGCGTGCTCGTGGTGTCGACTGACGTCGGCTCGCAAAGATCGGTGATAGCTGACGGCGCCTTATTGCCGAGGGAGCCTTTGGCATTCTTGCGTCAGTGCATACCCTTGCTCAAGAGTCTTGCTCGCCATCCGCGCCTACGCGACCAACTCCTGGACGAACAGCACCAAAAAGTATCGGAGTTGTCGAACGCCGAGCCAGCTTCAGCTTTCTATCAACGGCACTACACGAAGGATGTGTTGGTATGAACCCGTCTCCCACAGTTGCAGCGGTCGTCGTGACCTTCAATCGTCGCGAGCTGCTCGAAAAAGTGCTGGACGCCCTCGAACAACAGGAACGTCCTATCGACCACTTGTACATCATCAATAATGCCTCAACTGACGACACTCGCGAGTACCTGAAAGAGCGCGCCTTTACGCGCCCCACGACTGTTATCACGAGCGCCAATAACACTGGCGGTGCCGGCGGCTTCACACGAGGAATTGAAGCAGCATGGCAAGGAGGCGAGGACCTTATCTGGCTCATGGATGACGACACTGTGCCGCACGCTGATGCGCTGGGCGAGTTAGTGGATGCATGGTGCGGTGCGACTGAACTTCGTGGTGACGCAGCCCCCTCCTTTGCTTGTTCTCAAGTCCTGTGGACCGATGGCACGCTCTGCGAAATGAATACTCCTGAAACTGTGTGGGATTGGCCGCGCCCGCTTGCACAGGGAAAGAACTGGATGGACGTCAAGTCCTGCTCATTTGTCTCGTGCATGGTCTCGCGTGAAGCGGTCGAGGCAGTTGGCTACCCCTACCGCGAATATTTCATCTGGTTTGATGATGCCGAATATACGATGAGGCTGGCCAAGTGGCGTCCGGGTATATTTGTGCCCTCGTCGCAGGTCGATCACCTCCTCCCTCAAAACAGAGGAGTGAACTGGGGTGACGTCAACGAAAAGAACATCTGGAAGTTCGAATACGGCATGCGCAACCAGTTGTCTGCAGCGTGGTCCTTGCGTCAGCCAGAACTGGTTCTGTCGCTCATGCGAAACGTGTTGGGACAGGCGCGTGGCGCAGGCGTCGATAAGGCGTTGCGTGTCAAACTCCTGAAAGCCGCGCTGAAAGGATTAACATTCCACCCCGCCAAACGCTTCCCCGAGAAATAACGGTGATCTGAAACGAGTTCTAGGTACGCACGGGACGCGAGGACATCGCCATAGCCCTAGGCGCTCAGCTGCGCGCGTTCTTGGGTAGCGATGCGGGCGATCTGGTCGGCAACGGCTGGATCGTCTCGGTCAAGCCCGCCGCAGGCGATGATGACCAGAGGGCGGCTGCGGCTCAGCGCCCAGAGCAGCAGACTCGTATCTGCAACCAGGCCCCGGCTCATCACAGCGATACGAGGCGGCAGGTCGATGCTGCCGCGCAGGGATGCCGGCGTAGCGCTGTCAGTGCGTGGAGATCCGGGCACAGCACTGTCACCGCGTGGGGACTCCGTCACACCGCCGTCCGTATTCACAGACTCCGACGCAGCGCCCTCATCGTGCGCAGCGCCAGGCGCGCCGCCGTCAGTCTCCCACAACTGCCCCCACGCTAGATTCGAGGGCTCATCGACCCGCCAGCCGGCAGAAAAAGTAGGCAACTCATCAACACCGAAGTCCGGCACATCGTTGTACCCCGACACCTCAGCGATCGCATCCATCATCGCGCCGGGCAGGTCCCCGTCCCATTGCAACGCCAGCGCAGACAAGTTATGCGCATACACACTCACACCGGCCTCATCAGCGGCGCACGCCCGCTCAGACACCTCGCCCGTGATCAAAATGTCGGCGTCCCCCTCGTCCATGAGGGCCACGTCAACGGTGCGCCACCCGCACAGCCACGAGGCACCCGCCCACAGACACCCTTGCCACGAAGACGGCATGTCCACGCAGATCCGTCCGCGCGGCTGACAGTCCTGATCGTCGAGGGGGACCTGCCCGCTCGGCGCGTTGATGCTGCGACTGTCACCGCTGCCGGCGCCGGCAAGGTCACCCCACTGGTTCATCGCGGAATACTCCATCAAAAGGTTCGCGATCTTGGAGAACCAGCGGGCCAGAACAGGGCCGGAGAGCTCGGTGCGCTCAATGGGGGAGGCTGCAAGGTCGTACCACGTCAGTAGTGGCAGCGGCTGTCTTTGAAGCAGGCTGACCAGCTGATGAAGAGTCATACTCGGTACGTTAGCGAAAAAGGCGGGGGAACGGGGGTGTGCCCGCGCAAACCCGTGACATTGCAGGCTGAATAACGGTTAGGTCACCGTGAGTGGCCACGCTAACCCGCGATGCGACACAGCGACAACTCGACACGCCGAGTGGCGGAGAAAAAATCGCAAGCGAACTTGACACCGGCGGATAACAACGGTGTAATTCAGGTACGAACTGTTTACGGCGAGGGGACGATAAATCGTGTGGAACATCCTGGGTGACGGACCTCTGACATGGTCCGAGGCTGCGGATGTCGAGGCATTTGCCCGTGCTGATGGCCCGCTGGCGTGGCAGCAGCATGCGCTGTGCGCACAGACAGATCCAGAAGCCTTCTTCCCGGAAAAGGGAGGATCGACGCGCGAAGCGAAAGCTGTGTGCCAATCATGCTCAGTGCGCGAAGAGTGCCTGGAATACGCATTAGCTCATGACGAGCGATTCGGAATCTGGGGCGGATTGTCCGAACGGGAGCGTCGCCGCTTGCGCCGTGCCGCTGGCTGACGACATGACCTCCAGCGCTTCGCACCGCTCGGCACACACTTCGCCACTCTCGTCCACCCCTGAACAATCAGACGCTGACGTCTCACCTCATGGCGATGAGCTAGGTTCACGCCGCGCGCGCAGCCACATTGCTCACGGCGTTGTCGCCGTGCTGGTCACCCGTTCGACGAATGACAACCGTTGCCGCGTAGCCGCGGTCAGTATCGATTCCCAGGCCGAACAGCCCGAACACCTCGTCATCATCGATGCGGAAGCTGGGGATCCCCGGCCACCTCGCACTGCCGCCCAGGCTGACGAACACGCCACGCTCGACAATGCCATTCGTGACTTCACGGTTCCGACCACCTTCGTCTCAACACCAGGTGCGCGCAACCTCTCTGACGCCATCCACCGTGCATATACCGACAACGATCGCGTGGCTGAACTGATCGATAATTCCACGTGGCTGTGGATCATGCACGATGACTGTGTGGCGCACCCACAGTGTCTGTCTCGTCAGTGGAATACCGCCCAGAGCGGACGCACAATCGGCGTGGTCGGTGCCAAACAGGTCGCAATGGACGGCTCACGCCTCCTTGAGTTGGGTATTCGCGCCACCCGTTCAGCACGGCGAGTCGACACAGTAATGCCCGATGAGATCGATCAAGGTCAATACGATGACACGTCCGATGTCCTCGCGGTCGGCACCGCCGGCATGCTGGTGAGCAGGCAGGCATGGACGAAACTGGGCGGCTTGAGCCCCTCCCTCGGACCTTTCGGTGACGGACTGGAGTTCGGCCGCAGGGCGCGGCGCGCCGGGTACCGCGTCGTCGTTGACCCGAAGGCACGAGTGCGACATGAACAGGCCAGCCTGCGTGACCAAGGCGCTGACCATCCCGATGACGCGTCTTTCCAGGTACGCCGCTATGCCCAGTTGTTCAACTGGATGGTGGCTGTGCCGTGGTGGCAACTGCCGCTGCTCATGGTGGCTCTGACCGTGTGGACACCGCTGCGTGCCATCGGCAGGATCATGACCAGTGCCGCCCACCTGGCGATACCTGAGCTGAGCGCCTGGCTCAAGCTGGTCGCGCACACGCCCGACCTGATTCGCGCTCGACACCTTGCCGCCCGCACCGCCACACTGCCTCGACGAGTACTCGCATCAGTGGAAGCCAGTCCGCACGAGGTGTGGCGCGCCCGTAAACTTCGAGCCCGCACCATTCGCGCACGCAACGACATGGACGAGGACGACCCCATCCAGCATGCCTCACTGCGCAGCTACCGCATGACCAGTGCTGTGACGTTCACCGTGATGACCGTGATCACTGTCGCACTCAGTATCGTCCTCTGGCACTCGCATCTGTCCACCCTGCGCGGAGGTGCCTGGCTTGCATTGCCATCGACATGGAAACAGACGGCGCAAGCCGCGCTGACATGGTGGTTGCCGTCAGGCAGTGGAATTGCTGCTGTTCCTGACCCGTTCCTCGTTCTTCTCACGGTGCTCATTGCGCCGTTGTGCGCTGTGGGAGTATCCCCAACGTATGCGACTGCTCTTTTGCTGGCCGCAGCCATACCGGCATCGTGCCTGACAATGTGGGCCCTTTCGTGCGCTGTGACGACCTCAGTGCGCCTTCGAGTCGTCATGTGCATGGTGTGGGCCTGCCCCCCGACATTGCTGCTGGCATTACTCCAGGGACGTCTCAGCGCCGCCCTCGTCCACGTCTTTCTTCCCCTGGCAGCGTGGGGCTGGATCCGACTGATCAGCCGCGCAAAGCCAACACTGGTCGTCCCGAGCGCGGATGGTGTGGCGACTGTTGACCGCCATGTCCGTGCCGGCGGAGCGTGGGGGATTGCGGCAATCAGCCTGGCCGTCATCGTGAGCGCGGTGCCTGCCCTGATGGGTGCGGCTGTGCTGATCGCCGCGGTTGCACTGATGCGGTGGAGGAGGCGTGCCGCCGCCCTCGCGTGGTCCCTCGTGCCTGCTGGAGTTGTGATCACCCCATTGGTCAGCGCGGCGATCCGTACTGGCGGTACGAGCTGGCACGCGCTCATTACGCCTGGCGGTGGAACACTTGCAGTTCCTCCTGCACAGGCCTGGCAGATCGCACTGGGTCTGCCCTTTGACATTCGTGCCCCCTACGGAGAACTCAGCAGACACAACCCGTCGGTGTGGACGTGGCTGAATATTCACGGTTTGACCACAGCGCTCATCTGCGGGGCAGTCGTTATTGTCATGCTGGCGGTGTGCACCCTGTTGAGCATCCTCCCTGTGCGTGTCCATGAGCCCTTCACCCGCATGTGGGGAATGGCCGTGGCAGCGCTGAGCCTGTTCGCAGCCTACGGTGTGAGCACAGTGCCAGTGGCGCTGGGGGCCGGTGCTCATGCCCCTGTCGGATGGCTCGCTGCAGACACGGTAGCCTATGCGTGGCCCGGCCCCTTTATTTCACTGGGACTGTTGGGCATGACCCTCGCGCTGTCAACGTGCGACAGTCCGCACTACACGGCCAAGGCTGAAGACGGTGAGCTGACTGTGCGCATGCGCGCATGGTCGCAGCGCCCGCCTCTCATCCGTAGCGCAGCCACCGCACTGGTTGCCTGCACCGCGCTGGTCCCCATGATCGTGTGGGTCACGATGATGATGGCGCCCCCAACGACGAGCAGAGTCACCGCCACATCGCGCCCGGCCCTGCCAGCCGTGTCCACTCACGCACAGGAATCACCGCGAGGCGGACGCACCCTCGTGATCGCCCCACTCGAACCGTCCGCCGAAACGTCTGGCCCGGCCGAGGGGACAGGCGCGGCCGGTCAGCATGATCATCAGGAAGACGAGGACGCGACGCGCGCTCAAGGCGCACTGGCCGCGTGGATCCTGCGCGCCCAAGATGTGTCATGGACCGATGATTCAGCGCTGACACGATGGGCCCGTCTGATCGCAGTCAGTCCGAGCGAGGCGGATGGCGATGCAGCCCTCCCAGACCCCGCATCCGCGCAGCTTCTCAGCGCACTCGCCACGCTGGTTGCGACCCCTGACGAGCAGGCTGCGCGCATCCTGTACCAGCACAACATCGACACAGTGGTGTGCACCGGATCGAAAGGTTCCCACGCGGCTGCTTCTCACTGCCAGGCCAGCGTCGAAGAATCACTCGACAAAGTGGCGGCACTGGAAAAAGTAGGTGACACGGATGCGGGCGCCCTGTGGAGAGTCCGACCAGATTCAGCCCAGCCCGCACATTTACGGATCGGCACGACGCCGATTGACTCCACTCAACTCGGCACGTCAGTCGCCCTTGATACTGGAGCAGGGGTGGACGAGGGAGCCCCTGCCACCCTGGTGTGGGCGGAGCGTTCAGATGCGCGCTGGCATGCCACTGTGGACGGGCGCGCACTTGAATACGTGACACCCTCGGAAGCCACCTGGGCTCAAGGCTTTGCACTGCCAGAATCGGGGCACCTTGTCATCACCTGGTCGTGGTGGCCGCAGACCCTGTGGCGCGTTGTGCTCGCTGTGGCCGGAGCCGCCTGCATTATGGGCCTCGTGCCACTCAGGAGGCGCACATGAGTACCGCGCACACACCCACAGCCGTGCCCCGCACGAAGCTGGCACGCTCACGGCGACCGATGGTCGCCGCACTGATCACGATTATGGCTATCGCGTCAATCTGCTACCTGGCCGCACGCTCCGCCACAACGCAGCCCAGTGCCATCGGCCCGGCCCGTATTGAAGCTCCGGTTGTGACGGCGTCTCCCTCGTCAGTGACACTGGGCTGCCCGGGAGGCCTGGACGACCCGCAAGCCGTCGGCAATACGCGGATGCCGGCGCAATGGTGGGTGTCACCTGTCGGATCCTCTGGTGTCAACGCTGGCGGGAACGATGCTGCAAAGAACGAACCACACGTGGCACTCACCGTGACAGGTGAGAGCGTGCAACGTGCCACCGCGCTGGTGCTGTCAGGAAACGGCGGAGGAGAACTGCGCTCCTTGGTGCTCGACACATGCCGACCAGCTCTGCAGGACCAGTGGGTTGCGCTCGGAAGTACTCTCGTGGGAGAGGACGTGGTGCTCCAACTGGTCAACCCATCCGACAAGTCGACACAGGTTTCCATCGATGCAATCAGCGAATCTGGCCCGACCACCACGCCAGGACCTGCCGTCGTTGTCCCGCCCCAATCACGCATGTCGCTGCTGGCAGCCTCCTGGTTCCCAGGATATGAGCGCCTTGCACTGCACGTTCGAGCCGACGGTCCCGGCGTCATCGCCTGGGCACAGTCATCCGGCATGAACGGTGAGACACCGTTGGGACTGACGCGAATTGCAGGGCAGCCAGCATCGCTGGACTCCGTCATAGCGTTGCCGGATCGCACCGCACTCGAATCAGCAGCCATCCGTATCGCCGTACCCAGCGGAGAGAACGCGCAGGTCACGTTGAGCGTGCTGAACCCCGTGGGAACAACGCCGTTGGCCGGCACCGACCAGCTCACCGTGGACAACGGGACAGTTCTGGATGTGGATATTTCCACGCTGGATGACCAGGCTCGTGCAATTCGCGTCCAATCAGATGTGCCCATCGCGACAACCGTGATGGTGAAGACGGTTGGGAGCCAATGGAACGGGTCGCAGACGCACTGGGAAGACAGAGATGCATCCGTCGGGGTCGCTCCCGTCACGACGCTCACCATCCCGGCTCGCCAGGACCTCGGGGCACTCCTGAGTGACATTCTGGCTGAGGAGCAGGTGGCGCGTCCAACAGCCCTCGAAACTGCCAGCGGTGCAGAACTGAGCACCATGTCCGTGCTTGTCACCACCGGCGCGAACGCCACACAGGTGAGCATCGGGGATCTCACATACGACCTGCCGGCCGGGACGAGCACGCAGATCGATCTGGACGAAGCAGCTGAGCAGACACTCGAAGCCAGCCAGCCGGTCCACGTCAGCCTCGCACTGAGTGTGAAGACACCGACAGGTATGCTTCACGCGGTGACAGGGCTGGATCACGCCGGATTAGGACAAGGCCAGGAAACGATCCTCATGACGCCCAGCCGATAAGCGGACCGGACTGAAGCGACTACATGTCGAAATACTCTTCGAGCTCGTCGGGCGGAATCGCCAGAATATGCGAAATACGGTCAGCCAGAATCTGACGCATCACTGTGTCCATGTCTGAGCGCGCGCTGTGCAGCTCCATCGCCCGGCGATACACGACGATACGGTCACGCAGCCCGCGCCGGCGATCAGCGGGAAAAATGCGGGCAATGACCACCGAATGGTCCTCCCACGCAGCAGGATCGGACGGTGGAACATCCTCCACACCGAATTCAATGGTCGCCACAGCTGGCCACCGTTCAGTCAGCTCACTGACAGCATCTTGAACGCAGCGCACAAACTGTGCGCGCCGCGTCATGCGCGCAGGGATGCCCGGAACAAACTGTGGTCCGCGCATCCCTCGTCCGTGGCGATCACGACGACCTTGACTCCGTGTAGGCACATGGCCACTGTAAGCGATGACATGGCGAAAATGGCAGTCAACCTTGGGTGTGCCTCCACGCAACCGGCGTCAGGCCACCCTACAGTAGAAGGCGTGATGCTGGCTCGACACTGTTCCAAACCCGGATGCGCAGGGGCTCCTGTTGCAACATTGACGTATGACTATGCCGATTCGACGGCCGTCCTCGGTCCACTGTCAACAGCGAGCGAGCCGCACGCATACGACTTGTGTGAACGCCACGCGAATAATCTGACTGCCCCTCAAGGATGGCAAATCGTGCGTTTGCAGAGCTCGTTTGACCCGGCACCACCATCGGGCGATGACCTGATGGCGCTCGTTGACGCAGTCCGCGATGCCGCCCACACCGATTCAGCCTCACCAGTGGCTCAATGCGTCGCGCACCACGCCCAACAAGGCGACCCGGCTGCCCCCTCGTCAATTGACGGGAAAGACACACCCAACCGCCCCTGGCAGGCTGAACGCGGCCCCTTCGCTGGTGATCACGAGGCCAGAAAATCACGGTTCCATGTGATTACGACACAGGGAATGACTCCTGAGGACAAGGAATAGTTCAGGCAGCATCGATCTCAAAAGGTACGGCGCCTGCGCGTGACCTTTGAACTTCATCACGGTGATGGCGACGCACGTCACGCACATACTCGCGATTACGCAATGTCACCAGGAATGCCGCGATGAAACGCTCCGCATCAGCCGTGGGCGGGGCAGGTGAGACATAATCCAGCAACGAGTGGGCGTACTCCGATGTGAGCTGAGCGCGCTGAGCTGGCGACATGGTTGCGATCGTGCGCATCAGATACAGGCCGTACGCCCTCACGTCACTTCCAGGATCAGTGAACAACGCAGTGTCAGCCCATCGCTTCAACTCCGGTGGCATCACCAGGGGAACAAAATGTGCCGGCTCAGGCAGTCGGACCACGATCGTTCCTGCAGCGATATCACCCAGACGCTTTGACTGCTTGTTGACCAGCGATGTCACCGCGGCAACCGACCCCATCGTCATGAAAATTTCCAGGAGCGCGGACACCGCTCGCATCGCGATCTGACGCATCGTGACAGGACCACCGTCATCTCGAACAACCTGCAGGTGGAACGCCCATTTGCCCAGTGAGCGACCATGCGTCAAAAACTCCACAGTCATCGGGGCGATCAGGAAGATCATCACCATCGTGCCGATGACACCGATGCGTTCCAGTGACCCTGAGTCAAAGGTGCCCAGAAACGCCATCAGCAAGAACACGCTGCCGAAGGTGGCGATATACACATACATATCGATAAGGAGAGCCAACCCACGCACCACGGGGGAGGCGGGGTAGACGTCTAGGGAGACACCCTCGCCGGTTTTCAACCGGTTATCGGAAATCTTGCGTACGGGCGAGACGTTTGGGCTCATGTATGACATGCTAGCTCGAGTGGACATAGATGCGCTGAAAGCTTCGCGGTCGCCTTCATGGGATCGACTCCATACGCTTGCACGGATGCGCCGCCTGGACGGCGATCAGATTGACGAACTCAGCCTGCTGTACAGGCGTGCATCTTCGGACCTGGCGATGATACGCGCCACCATGCCTGATCCGGACCTCATCCACCAACTGTCCAACGACCTGGCGCGAGCGCGTTCACGCCTGACCGGAACGTCAGGCGCATCCCTAGTTGGCATGGCTCGATGGTTCAAAGTGACGCTGCCTGCCGCACTGTACGAAGTGCGGTGGTGGACAATCGCCATCATGGCGTTGTTCCTGACGATTACCATTACTGAAATTGTGTGGCTGGGACGCAACCCCGCTGCCATTGAAACGCTGATGGAGCCAGAAGCAGCACGATCATTCGTCTTCCACGACTTCGTGGAGTACTACTCACAAGACACGAACGCCCAGTTTGGCGCATCCGTATGGTTTAACAACGCATTTATCGCCATCCAGATGATCGGCGCGGGTATCACCGGAATCATGCCGTTCGTGATCATTTACAACAATGCTGTCTCCATGGGGGTAACAGGTGCGCTGGTTGTGCACTATGCGGGGCCAGCTTTCTTCCTGCATTACATCCTTCCGCACGGTCTGCCCGAGCTGACGGCGATCTTCATTGCCGGTGCGGCAGGGCTGCGCCTGTTCTGGGCTTTGATCAGTCCTGGTGGTACCACCCGCGGACGAGCCCTTGCGCGAGCTGGCAGGTCAATGGTGGTGATTTGCGGCGGCCTGGTGATCCTCCTGGCAATCTCCGGTTTCATCGAAGGATTTGTGACGCCATCATCATTGCCGAACTGGATTCGCATCGGCAGTGGGGTACTGGTCATCACCGCATTGTGGCTGTACACGTTCATCCTCGGAGGGCGTGCCCACAAGCTCGGGATCATTGGCGATCTGGAATCGGATGCCGGGTACGCGCAACCCGTTGCTGCCTGACCTGTGCTAGGCCAGTCCCTGGCCTTTCAGCTGCACATACAAGTCAGCCAGTTTGGCGCTGAGCAGACCCGCCGACACGTCGAGCGTCATCACACCGATGCGATTGAGTTCCTCACAGGCCTGACGGATCTCACGGCGGGCAGCGGAAGCAGCTGCCGCGCCATACACCTGATCAATCGTGTCAGATTCTGACAGCATGTGATCCAGATGCGGGTCACGCGCCGATGCTACGACCACACGATGATTGCGCGACAGGGCTGCCACAGAATCCACAAAGTCAGGATCTGACCCCAACGGCGGAACTTCGGTAACCAGGACCAGCAGCGAATGGTGATGCACCATGCGCCCTACTTCCACAATCACCTTATTCCAGTCAGTAGGTTCAACGGTGGGCTGCACGCCGGCAAAATCGATCGCCAACTGGTTGAGAAGGTGCGGCCCCGTCAGGCCGCTGACACGGGCACGCACCTGACGGTCAACCGCCATCACGTGCACCTTGTCCCCACCTCGATCAGCTAAAGCCGCCAGAAGCAGCGTCGCTTCAATACCTGAATCCAGGCGAGGCGCCGACCCGACATCCACCACGTCAGCGTCATGCGTATGTTCTTCAACTACTGACAGGTCGCTGCTGCGAATCATCTCCACATCTGTGGGGCCCAGAAGCAGGGATCCTGCGCGCCCGGTATCCACAACGATCACCACGTGGCGATCTCTTTCAGGGCGCCACGTGCGCACCATGAGGTCGCGTGAGCGGGCAGTGGCACGCCAGTCAATGTCACGAGGGTCATCACCGATGACATACTCGCGCAGAGAATCAAACTCGGTGCCCGGTCCGCGCAGAACCGTGGCCGTCGACCCATCCAGATCGTGGAGGCGCTGCAGTCGGGACGGGAGCAGGCGGCGCGAGCGGAACTCCGGGATCACTGTCAGCGTCAGGTCAGCTCGCAACGACACCTGACGGGACCCCAGCCGAAGTGGACCCCACGCGCGCACGGTGACAAAATCAGAAAAAACCGTGCCACGCCTGGCAGGAAAAATCGCTGTCCGCAATCGCGCCTTACCGTGCGCCTCGAGACGCACATGGTGACGACGAGGCTCCTGGCGCACCGACGGCGGCCATGCATCGCGCACATCCATGTGCACGACCCTGCCGGAGGGATTTGCCAGAGTGAGGGTGCAGACTGAATCAGTGCCGGCACGAATAGGTGAAGGCGTCTCCCTCGTGACTTCCAGCCTTCGCGGCGAAAGCGCGAGCGCACTGTCAACCAGCACCATCGCCACCACGAGGAGGAACCACGCGACCGTCAATGCCATCGTGGGGAAAAAGATGATGGGGATGATGCCAAGCGCCGTGAGGGCGACAGCTCTCCACGAAGGGATAATCACCGTGGAACCGCCACCGTCGCCAGGACGTTGTTGATCACTGCCGTTTTTGTCGTACCTTCCAGTTCTGCTTCAGCATTCAGTGAGAGACGATGCGCAAGAGTTGCCGGCGCCATCGCCTTGACGTCATCAGGAGTGACAAATGATCGACCCATCAGGAACGCCCACACCCGCGACGTGGCCAACAGGGCGGTACCGCCTCGTGGCGAGACACCGAGCGATGTTGCCGGGGAACGACGGGTTGCCTGGACAAGATCGACGATGTAGGCGATTACTGCGTCGTCCACGTTAATGTGCGCAGCAGCCTTTCGGGCCAGAGCCAGATCATCAGCCGTGGCGACAGGTTCCACTCCCGCCTGCCTGAGCTGCAGAGGATCGAATCCGCGCTGGTGACGCGCCAGCACTTCCCGTTCCACATCTGCCGGCGGAAGCGGCATGTCGAGCTTGACCAGGAAACGGTCCAGCTGCGCTTCAGGCAGGGGATAGGTTCCCTCCTGCTCAACGGGGTTCTGCGTGGCGACCACCATGAACGGCTCACGCAGACGATGAGTCGTGACATCAACACTGACCTGGTGTTCTTCCATTGCTTCAAGCAAAGCGGACTGGGTCTTTGGTGGGGTGCGGTTGATCTCATCGGCCAGCAGGATATTCGTAAAGACCGGGCCTTCGCGAAACTCGAAGGACGAATCGCCCGCGTTCCACACCATCGACCCGGTGATGTCAGCCGGCATCAGGTCGGGCGTGAACTGGACTCGTGTCATCTCAAGATCCACAGCCGCAGCAAGGGAGCGCACCAGCAGTGTCTTCGCAACGCCGGGCACACCCTCAATCAGTGCATGTCCGCCTGCCACGAGCGCAATAATCAAGCCGGTGACGGCCTGATCCTGGCCGACAACCGCTTTGCTGATCTCGGAGCGGATCCGCAGCAAGGATTGCTGGGCTGACTCGAACTCTTCTTGAGAGAACTCGTGAGAAGACTGGTGAGGTGGGGTGCTCATCTGGTCATTGGTCATCTGGTCACTCATGGCGAATATCAGCCTCCAATTGTTTGAGTTCCTGTGCAAGGCGGGCAAGATCCTGATCGTTGGCGGGGGCCGGCCCCCACAATGTGTCGTCAGCACGCATCACATCCACACCTGAGGCTCTAATCGCCTCGGTCAGCGCGGCGCGTGAGGAATGGTCGGTGACCCCCAGGCGGCGGGCAATCCTTCGTGCCGTGTGGACGCGCAACGACGTGGCTGCGTGGGCGTGCGCACGGTTGGAACGCAGGAGTCGTCCTCGTCCCTGGACGGTTTCAATGGCGGGGACAGGCGTGGGCAGGTTTTCAGGAACGAGGCGACCAAGACGCACGCCTTTGACCCACGCCAGCATTGCCATCGTCAGGCCCAGCAGTAAAATTCCGTATTTGAGCCACAGCGGCATCGGAGGGGCAGGTGCGGCAACCGTCGTGCCGGCGTTCAGTGAGCCCACGAACCACACCAGGTTCGCGTTGCGGCCCAGGGTGTTCAACGCCAACGCAGCATTACCCGCCTGAGCGATCGTCTTGTTCTGCACCACCGCCCCGCCGGGGATAATGGCGCGGTACTGGTCACCCTCGATCTTCTCAGCGTAGGCAAATTGGCCGGAAGACTGCTCGAAGCACCCGGTCCACGGTTCGTGCACGCTGACTGTGACCTCGGACTTCGAAATCTTTCCGGCCCGTTTGGCCGCCTCGGACCGGCACGTTGAATCCTCCAGCAAACGAACCGTCGCAGGGACGTCTGGTTTCAGGACACCAGGCAGAAGCTGGGACGTGCCGGCAAACGTGACGCCGTTGAATTCCGGGCCGGTCATCTGACCGTTCGCGATCCACACGATTGAGTCGATCCGGTCGGTGTACATCTGAAAATTCAGTGGCACCACATCTCCTGCGACTGCGAGCGTGGTATCAGGCTGCTGAGCGCGGGCGATAGCGTCCTCCGGCGAAGACGTGACGAAGACATTCACCCCTTGTTCGCGCAGGACTTCAATGAGGGCGGCCGAGCCTTCATCGTGCAGATTTCCGGCGGAAAATGGGCGCCGATCCTGCGAATTGGTCGGGATAATCAGCAGGAGCGCCATGCACGCGACAATGATGCCGATCAGGATCAGCAGGGGTTTGCTTTCGCGCAGTCGTTGCCGTGCGGACAGCGTGGCGACCGTGGCTCGTTGCTGATTCACTTGGCCCCCTGGACTGAGGGAGCACGGTCAGCGTCTGAGGGTGAGTGTTCAGATACTGAGCCGTCTGGAGACGAGTCGCCTGACGGTGGGTCACCTGCGAGTGATTCGCCTGAGGAGGTGCGTGAAGTGTGTAGCGCCTTCGTCAGTTTCATCAGGCGGGTGACATCGTCACGTGTCGGAGTTGACCTGCCGTACAGGACAGCATCGAACAGCGCGGCCGCATTGACGAGGGAGTCGCGCGAGTCTGGAAACTGCGCGCTGGCAGCCGTGGCCGCTTCATGAGCGGTCAGGCCAGGCGTGGCACGCACGACGTCACGCTCGTCAAGACTCAGGACCAGGTAGCGCATTCCCCAAATGAACGCCTGCGCGAAGTCCGCCTCTTTCAGATAGCTAGATGCGTTGTCATGCGCCTGGCGTGCGGAGACGTCCTGATCGGACATGACCGAATGAGAACGCACACGGTTGCGCAGGCGAATGGGGTTGAGGATCAGCGCGACAATGAGAAGCACGGCAAAGACAGCCAGCGCCACCATGAGAATCTTGAAGCCGGGCAATGTAGGGAAAGACTGCTCCTGAAGAAATCGCAGGATGCGCTGCAGGAGTGTCTCACCGGACTTGTCGACGGGGTCTGGAAACTGATAGCGCGTCTTGGAAAGCTCGCGTTGGAGCCACTCCTGAGCCTCTGGGGCATCCGGAGTGACGGGCACGTCCAGGTTGACGATTCGCATCAGTGGCCTGCCAGTCAGGCGCGGGCAGCTTGAGCCAGGGCGGGGCCGAGGTTTTCCTTGCGCATGCGTTCATCGACATACATCAGTGTCGTAAAGCAGGCGACGACCGGCAGCGTGATGGCTTGCGCGATCGTTGTGCCCAGGACGGACGAGACGAACAAAATGGTGGGGGAGCCGGTCAATGCGAGCAGGCCCGTGACGGCACCGACCACGCCGCTGGCGACAGATACAAGCGCAGTGAGCAGAATGTAGATCAGCGCGTAGCGTCCGAATGTGCGCCAGAAACTGCCTTTGGTCAGCTTCCATGAGCGTTTGATGGAGTCGATCAGGCCGGCGCGTTCGATGACGATGACGATTTCGACGTACAGGAGTCGAATCAGCAGGAACAGGTAGACCAGTGAGACAATGAGTGCCGCGACGGTGGCAACAAGGAGCATGATGACAATGCGCTGCATGTCGCTTTCCTGAGCACTTCCCAACTGAGTGAGCACGAAGATCATCAGCGCACCGATGGCGATGCTGGGGATCGACAGGAGCAAACCGTACAGGGACAGCACGCCTACGCGTGACTTGATCTGGTTCCACGCTTCCGCCAGTGTGCACGCCCTGCCCAAAACAGCGTCCTGAACGGTTGCGCACAGCACGCCGGTGACCAGGACGGTAGAGATCGTCAGAAGAACGGTGGTAGTCACCGCGTTGATACCGAGGTTGGTGGCGATGCTGGACAGGTCGGACAGGATGAAGTCAATGAGAACGGTTGGGTCTTCGTCAGTTTGGTCGATCAGCGGGAAAAGCTTGTTGAAGACCGAATCGACCGTCAAAGACGAGATGATCGCGGTGATCACTGCGACGATCAGGACGACGACAAGGGTGAAACCGAAAACAACAGACGGGTTCGAACGCATCGCACGGAACGTTCCCTCGAACAGTTCACCGATCTGGAGAGGGCGCAGCGGAATGACCCCTGGCTTAGGGTCACCCAGGCCCCATTGCTGCGCCCGAGGAGCATTCTGCGGGGCAGGGCCGGCACCGGGAGCAAAGTTCTGATCACTGCCCCCTGGCGCCGAGTGGTCGCTTGCATGCGACCACTGGGCGGAAGCCTGTGAGGCTGGCTGGCTGGGTGCGGCGAATTGGTCAGATCCATTGGCAGGCGGAGCGAACGACGTGCGCTGTCCCCACCGCGGTGGCGGAGCACCCCAGGATGAATCAGGCCCTTCACGTGAGTCGGAACCTGGCTTATAGGCTCCGGCGTGGCCAGATGCACCGCCGGTAGCGGTGGAATCAAATTGTGATGCGGAAGACGCGGATCCAGAACCTGGTGCTGACCAGGAAGCGTCGTGGCCGGCTTCGGGCGCGGTCTGATTGGCCTCGTAAGGCGGAGACGACGATGCGCCCTCCGATGCCGATTGGTCGAATGTACGCGACTGATCGCTTTCACTCATGGTCTGACTCCTTGGACATTAGTGTCAGTGCAGTGATCGTTTTTAATCGTGCCATGAAGTCATGGACAATTCTATTTTTCACGACCGTGAGTGCCACAAAAGGAACGGAAGTTGAAAGCGGGTCGACTGTAAAAATTGTCCATTTCGTGACACTATTGTGATTATGGCAGCACATATCCTGGTGGTAGATGATGACGTCGCACTGGCGGAGATGATCGGCATCGTCCTCGAATCTGAAGGCTTCATCGTCACCGCAGTGGAAGACGGTGCTCGTGCGCTCGATGAATTCCACACCGATGCTCCAGATCTGGTGCTGCTGGACCTGATGCTGCCGGGAATTGACGGCATTGAAGTATGTCGTAGGCTTCGGCGCGAATCCGACGTTCCCATCGTCATGCTGACGGCACGCTCCGACACTGCTGACGTGGTGGCCGGACTCGAAGCCGGTGCAGATGACTACGTACCCAAGCCGTTCAAACCCAGGGAACTTGTCGCCCGTGTGAAGGCCCGCCTGCGAGGTCGAGACGAAAGCGCCGAGGAACACCTGCGCCTGGGCGAACTGTCCATTGATGTGGCCGGACACGTGGTGCGCCGAGGCGGCGAGACAATTGCGTTGACACCGCTCGAATTCGACCTGCTGGTTGCGCTGTGCCGCGCCCCATGGAAGGTGTTCACGCGCGAGGAACTACTGGAAAAAGTGTGGGGCTACCGTCACGCTGCCGACACTCGTCTGGTCAACGTCCACGTCCAGCGTCTGCGCTCGAAGATTGAACGCGATCCGGAGCGCCCCGAAATCGTCATTACTGTGCGCGGAGTGGGGTATCGTGCCGGAACAGGGTCGTGACACTGCGCCGGAATCGGACGCGACCACTCGGCAACCGCGCTGGCATGAACGCCTGTGGCTCTGGCAAAAGGCACGCAGCTCGCTTTCAGTGCGTATCGCCCTGTCACTGTGCGCCTCGGCGCTGGCACTGCTGATTATCTTTGCTCTGATCACGTCCGAGCAGCTCACCGACAGTGTCTTCGATAACAGGAAAGACGCCATCTTGGAGGACGCTGGTGTTCGATTCGCTTCCGCGCAATCCATGTTCGACCAGTCGACAGCCTCCAGCCCTGACCAGGTTCAGGAGCTGGCGCGTCGAATGGTGGCTAATGTGCGTGGTTCAGCTGCCGGCGCCGGAGCAGTGTCGGTGATGGTGCTCCGCTCGCCCTCGTCCGACACTAATTTCCGCATCAACGAAATTATCAACGTCGACTACTTGACAACCATCACGGACCCACTGCGTGACGCGGTTGTTGAATCGACCAGCGGTCAGTGGCAATCCGTGGCGCTGCACGACAGGGATGGCAGTGAACAGCCGGGCATCATCGTCGGCTCTCAGGTCAACCTGCCGCGCGCCGGGCTGTACGAAATGTACATTATCTACTCGCTCAAACAGGAACAGAACATCATCACGATGGTGATGCGCTCCCTGGGCTGGGCCGTCATCCCTATTGCGATTGTGTTGCCGCTGGCAGTTTTCCTGATTCTGTATCACCTGATGGGTCCGGTGCGCATCACCTCGTCCGCCGCATCGCGACTGGCCGAGGGCGACCTGCACGCACGCGTACCGGTGACAGGTGTCGACGAAATGGCTCGCTTGGGACAGACCTTCAACAACATGGCGGATTCCCTGCAACACCGCATCACCGAGTATGACGAGCTGTCGAAACTCCAGCAGCGTTTCGTCTCCGATGTCTCACATGAACTGCGCACCCCGCTGACCACAATCCGCATGGCGGAAGTGATGATCTGGAAGGATCGCGACAACTTATCCCCATCGACGAAGCGATCTGCCGAGCTCCTTCACGAACAGGTCGAACGCTTTGACTCCATGCTGGCTGATCTGCTGGAGATTTCCCGTTACGACGCCCGAAGTGCCCTGCTGGATGCCGAGTCCACGGATCTGCGTGCACTCGCAGCGAAAGTGGTCAACGATCACAATGAACTGGCTGAGCGTCTCAACGTGCCGATCATCATCCACAACCCAGAAAACAGATGCGACGCAGAGATCGATTCGCGCCGCGTCGAACGAGTTGTCCGCAACCTCGTTGTCAATGCGATCGAACACGCGGAGCGCCGCGCCGTTGATATCGACATTGCCGCCACCGACACCGATGTCGCTCTGCGGGTGCACGATCACGGCGTGGGGATGAGTGAAGAGACCGTTTCCCATGTCTTCGACCGTTTCTTCCGAGCCGACCCCGCTCGCACGCGCACAACGGGTGGAACCGGACTGGGTCTGGCAATTGCGCGCGAGGACATCAACCTGCATGGCGGCACCATTGAAGCCTGGGGCGTGCCGGGAGCAGGATCTTCATTCGTCATCACGTTGCCGCGCAAGGTGGGCACAGCCGTGGCATCCCGCCCGCTGGAACTTTGGAAGGATGAATGGGGCGAGGGGCGCGAGGATGGTTCGTCCGAAGGAGGCGAGGCGGAATGAGGCTGAATCGAATCGCGCGTGCATGCGGTGTGCGGCACCGGTCAGCAGGTTCGCCCGTCTCGCAGTCGCCGGTCCTTATGCGTGCACTCGCATGCGCAACAGGCATTGCGATGGCATTGTCAGCTGCTGCCTGCTCAGTGTTGCCGACTGCCAGCTCGCCCCACCCGTTCGACGTTCCCACGCCATCAGCCGAACCGGTTGAAGTGGCGGCAGGTGGCCCGGCTCAGGGCAGCACCCCGGACATGTTGGTGTCCGATTTCCTGCTGGCGTGCGCTGCCGGCACAACTGACGATTTTGCAGCGGCGCGCCTGTATCTGACCGAAAAAGCTGCCCAGACGTGGCAGCCGACCACAATGATTCAGGTGTATGCGACCGCGTCGACACCCTCGACACAGTTGCAGGAAGGTACGGGCGATGTGACGACAGAGGTCACTGCCCCCGCGGTCGCAACAATCGACGCCAACGGTGTGCTGACACCCTCCGAATCGGGTTCTCAGATCGCACGGTCGTTCCACTTGGTCCAGGAAGATGGTCAGTGGCGCATCGATTCTCTGGACGATGGGGTCATGGTGTCGGAAGCATCCTTGGCAGCCTCCCACCAGCTCGTTTCCTTGTATTTCCCGTCCAATGACGGGGGAGCGCTGGTGCCTGATCCGCGATGGTATCCGATCCGCCGCCTGGCTACTCACCTTATGGAAGGACTCCTCGCAGGACCATCCCAGTCGATCGCGCCGGCCGTCACCTCGGCGATTCCAGAAGGCGTAGCCCTAGGCGCAGGAGGAATCAGCGTTGACAACCAGGTGGCCAGCGTGGCGCTTAACGGGCAGGTCGCGCCGGTACAGGACCCGACGGAACTGTACTGGCAGATCTACACCACGTTAACGCAATCCACGTCCGTCACCTCGGTGCGCATTGTGTCTGAGGGTGCGACGATCGAGGACCTGGCAGTGCCGCTGGGTCCCGACTACCGCATGGACAGTGCGGTGGGGATTTCAGATACAGGTTTTGTCAGCGTATCTGGCAATTCCACGCGCCTGCTTCTTACCCCGGAGCAAATTGGGCCAGACGCGTCAAAGCCGGCAATTGGACCCACCTCTGATGCTGCGATGGCGTGGGTGGGGCAGGACACTGTCTATATTGCTGACGGTGATGGCGGGCAGGTCGCGCATCCGGTCGCCTCGCCATCATGGCCCTCAGTCGACCGCTTCGACATGGCGTGGGCAGCGTCGTCAACCACGCCAGGTTCTCCCATCTACATCATGGGGCTGGGCGGCACCTACATTGAGCTCCCCTCACCATTTGACCACTCCCACACTATTCACTCGGTGGAGGTCTCACCCGACGGTGCGCGCCTGGCTCTGATCCGCGAAGTCGGTACGACCCGTTCGGTGTGGGTCGCGCCGATCGTGCGTGACCCTCAGGGAGTGCCGACCAGCGTGGGCACGCCCATCCAGGTCAGCGCCACGTCTGCCACGGTCAATGACGTGTCGTGGGCTGGCACCGTGACGCTCGTGTTCGACGAGTCCGCCTCGGATTCTTCACCTCAGATCCGCATCGAGCCCCTGGGTGGATTCGGCTCCACCATGCCTGTGCCTGGTGAGGTCGAGATGATCAGTGGAGGGGCGACACCCTCGAACATCTACATCCGCACCCGAGAAGGGAACCTGTATTCGCGTTCAGGGTCGGTGTGGCAGGCCGTGGGCGCCCCCGTTCGCGAGATTTCCTATCCGGGCTGAGACGGGTTATCCACAGAACGGCCCGTGTGAGTCGACACGAGGCACCTAATGAGGTCTGCTGGAGGAGTGGATTACGCCGACGCAACTCACCTTTTGCATCACACATTGACGAGGGTGTCCCATGCACTGTCGGACCTGATCTTGCCCGTGCAATGCGTGGGGTGCGGTAAGTGGGATGCGATTCTGTGCGAGCGTTGCCGTGCCATTGCCACGAATGATCCGGGCGCCTGGCAGGCGGTTGAGGTGAACGAACAGCAGATGATCATGGCGTGGGCACTGGGTGAATATGCGGGAGCGCTGCGTTCGATCGTTCTGGCTGCCAAGCATCGTCCACGCGTAGATCTGAGTGAATTTCTGTGGCGCTGTGGGATCACGCTGGGGGAACATATGGCGCGCGAGGCGGCGTGGCGAACACTTGATGCGGATGAAATATGGGTCGTGCCGGCTCCGTCACGCTTTGCCAGGCGTTTTCGCGGACAACTCGTGGCGCTCGATGTGGCGCACGGAGTAGCGGTGGGTCTGTTGCATGCGCGCGTTGATGCTGATGATGGGCGCTCGCGGATGCGTGTACGCGTCATCGATGCAGTGCGCTTGCGTGTGGGAAGCAGCAGCCAGTCTGGGAAAAGCGGGGCTGCTCGCGCCGCAGGACGCAGCGGGTCGATGATTCGGCGTGTCGATATTGTGCCCAAAGTGAACGTCATCCTCGTCGATGATGTGATGACGACGGGGGCGACGGTGCGTGAAATGGCGCAAGTGCTGGGACCGTCGGTTCAGGCGGTCGTCACCCTGTGTCGGGTCAGTGCGACAGGCACACCCCAGTAACGTGAAATACGTCACGACCATGCATTATGATGGAAGGCACATAACAGAAGGCAGGTCGGTTCCGTAACGTCGGGCCTGCCGCGATACAGGGGGTGATAGCAACACTCACCGCTCATCGCAATGAAGCGTGAGCACTGTTGACGTGGGCACCGGGCCCACTGAATCTCTGGAGGAGACATGGACATCACAATTGTCGGACGTAATGCCGAAATCCATCCGAATTTCCGTGAGTACGTTGAAGAGAAGGTGTCGAAGACAACGCAGTTCTATCCGCGGGCACAGCGCGTGGACGTGGAATTGACCCACGAAAGGAACCCGCGGCAAGCCGACACCGCTGAGCGTATCGAGCTGACGGTCTACGGGAAAGGCCCCGTCATCCGTGCCGAAGCAACCTCAGCAGACCGTTATGCGGCAGTTGATATCGCAGCGGGAAAGCTCTTTGAAAGGCTGCGTCGTGCGCGCGACCGCGCGAAAGATCATCGGCGCCATTACCAGCCACACCCGCATGAGGAGTTCGATCCGCGCACCCTTGAATCCGAACTTGAACCCGAGGCAAAGCCAGCCGCCGCGCCTCGTGCCGAACTGAAGAGCGCGTACGACCTCAAGCCGGGTGAGGCCCGTGAAGAACAGCTGGGTGATTCTCCCGTCATTGTCAGGCAAAAAGTCCATGAAGCTGAGCCGATGAGTGTGGATGAGGCGCTCGACCAGATGGAACTGGTTGGTCACCCATTCTTCCTCTTCGTCGACAAGGAAACGCACCAACCGTGCGTGGTGTATCACCGTCACGGCTGGACCTACGGTGTGATCCGCCTGAATACTCGAATCGGAGAAGGCGAATCGCGAGACGACTAGGCGAAATAGGTCAAAGCATCGGTGTAAGCGCTGACCTGATAGCCATCGCGCTGGCCTGTTGTTCATAGTGCTGTCAGTTCATCGTGCTGACCTGTTAGTTCACAGCGCCGGCCTGATAGGTCTTGGCGTCGGCTTAACCGCTGACTGGCCCCTTATGTGGCCCGCTGCCTTGGCAGCGGGCCACACCTTTGTATGCGTGAAAGCTGTACCAGCGATCGGTGCTGCCGCCGCGGACGCGTCTTGTGCCTTTCTCCCTCGAACCCGCTCTCGTGCCGCCATTCGCGCGTGCTCATCCCTTGAGCCCGCGCCTTGTACGGGTTCATCCTTCATGCGTGCCCCTCTTGTCCGCCTTCTGTGCCCCAACTGTCGATCTCAGCTGACTGCAGCGAAGGGCGGATATGCCTATACGCCTGTGACCTGCATGGCTAGAGACAAGTTTGGCGTGGCATCTGTGCGGTAGGGCGCGAGATCGACAGTTGGGGTTGTGGGGGAGTGAGAGGACGGTCGAATACGCGACGACAGGGTGCTGAGTGTGGCTGAGAGCGAAAGAGTTGAATGCCATTAATCGTTTGTGGCAGATTTTTCGTAGACTGTATAAGCGTGATATGCGCCTTTTAACTAGGGTGCGTGCACGTAGGGGCAAAGTGCCTCGAATGAGACGTCAGGAGAACCGGTGTCACTGATTGACAAAATCCTCCGAGCTGGAGAAGGACGAACGCTGAAGAAACTCGAGCGTATCGCGAACCACGTAGATGCACTTGAAGAGGATTTTAAGGCACTGACCGATGAAGAACTTCAGGCTAAGACCCCCGAATTCAAGAAGCGCTACGAAGACGGCGAGACGCTGGATGAACTGATGGTGGAAGCGTTCGCCACAGTTCGCGAAGCTGCCTGGCGGACGCTGCGTCAACGGCCATTCCACGTCCAGGTGATGGGCGGCGCTGCCCTGCACATGGGCAACATTGCCGAAATGAAAACCGGTGAAGGTAAAACTCTGGTTGCCACGATGCCCTCGTACTTGCGGGCCCTCACCGGCAAAGGTGTCCACGTGGTCACCGTCAATGACTACCTGGCGCACTATCAGTCAGAGCTGATGGGACGCGTCTACCGCTTCCTCGGCATCAGCGTCGGATGTATCCTCACCGGCCAGACCCCAGACGAGCGACGCAAACAGTACGCCGCCGATATCACCTACGGCACGAACAACGAGTTCGGGTTCGACTACCTGCGAGACAATATGGCTCAGCGCACTGAAGACATGGTGCAGCGCGGCCATGCCTTCGTCATCGTTGACGAGGTTGACTCGATCCTGATTGACGAGGCGCGTACGCCTCTGATTATTTCCGGGCCGGCAACCGGTGATGTCAACCGGTGGTACACCGAGTTCGCGCGCATCGCGAAGCTGCTGGAACGCGACGTGGACTACGAAGTCGACGAGAAGAAGAAAACGGTTGGCATCCTGGAACCCGGCATCGATAAAGTCGAGGACCAGCTGGGCGTGGAGAACCTGTACGAAGCCGCCAACACGCCGCTGATCGGTTTCCTGAACAACTCCATCAAGGCTAAGGAACTCTTCCACCGCGACAAGGACTACATCGTCAGTAAGGGCGAAGTCCTCATTGTCGATGAGCACACCGGCCGTGTGCTGCCCGGGCGCCGCTACAACGAAGGTATGCACCAGGCGATCGAAGCGAAGGAAAAGGTCCAGATCAAGGCTGAAAACCAGACGCTGGCAACCATTACGCTGCAGAACTACTTCCGCTTGTATCCTGAGGGGTCACGCTCCGGTATGACGGGTACGGCTGAAACGGAAGCCGCCGAATTCTCCAATACCTACAAGATGGGTGTCATTCCGATCCCGACGAACCGGCCGATGATCCGTAAGGATCACTCCGACCTTGTGTACCCCACGCTGAAAGGCAAACTCAACGCGATCGTTGAGGATATTGAGGAACGCCACAAGGTTGGACAGCCGATCCTGGTGGGCACGACGTCTGTGGAGAAATCCGAAGTGCTGTCCAATATGCTGCGTCAGCATCACATCTCCCACCAGGTGTTGAACGCCAAACAGCATGAGCGTGAAGCTCAAGTCGTGGCAATGGCTGGCCGCAAGGGCGCAGTCACCGTTGCCACCAACATGGCTGGCCGTGGTACCGACATTATGCTGGGCGGCAACTCGGAGTTCATTGCGCAGTCCAATCTTGCTGCCAAGGGTCTCGATCCGACTGAGAACGCTGAGGAGTATCGCGAGGCGTGGCCGAAAGCACTGGAGGAAGCCGAAGCGGCAGTTGAAGCTGAACGCGAAGAGGTGCGCGAGGCCGGTGGCCTGTACGTCCTGGGCACTGAGCGCCATGAGTCGCGACGCATTGACAACCAGTTGCGTGGTCGTTCCGGCCGTCAGGGAGATCCGGGCGAGTCTCGTTTCTACCTGTCAATGGAAGATGACCTGATGCGCCTGTTTAATTCAACGATTGCGCAGCGCATTATGGCCTCGAACGCATACCCGGAAGATATGCCACTGGAGTCCAAGGCTGTGTCACGCTCCATTGCCAGTGCACAATCGCAGATCGAAGGCCGTAACGCTGAGATCCGCAAGAACGTCCTCAAATATGACGACGTGATGACCAACCAGCGCGAGTTGATTTATGACCAGCGTCGTCAGGTCCTTGAGGGTGCTGATCTGCAGGATCAGGTATCCTGGTTCATGGATCGTCTGGTTGAATCACTCATTGCTGAGCACACGCAGGAAGATTCGGCTCACGATTGGGATCTGAACGAGCTGTGGGCAGCGTTGCGCTCCTACTACCCGGTATCAGTGAGCGCCAAAGAGGTGGCCGAAGCTCACGGCGGGCAGGACTCATTGGTGCGCGATGACCTGAATTTTGAAATCAGGGGTGACATCCACACGGTTTATGAGCTGGGCGAGGAGCAGCTCAAACAGAATCCGTTGGCAATTCAGCAGCTCGGGGAAGATCCGATGCGTGACCTCGAACGCCGTGTCGTGCTGGCGACGGTCGACCGCCTGTGGCGCGAGCACCTGTATGAGATGGACTACCTCAAGGAAGGCATCGGCCTGCGTGCAATGGGACAGCGCGATCCTCTGGTCGAATACAAGGCTGAGGGCGCGCAGATGTTCCAGGCGATGATGGAGCGTATCCGCGAAGAATCGGTTCAGCAGATCTTCGGCTACCTGCACCAGTTCGAACTCGCGTGGCAGCGTCTGCGCGAACAGGGCGTGCTCTCACCTGCTGGTGAACAGGACGATGAGGCTGCTGAAGAAGACACGACCGGAGCGCTGGAAACTGCTTCAGCGCTGTGGGATTCGGAGGATGACGCCAAGGAAGGGAACTCAGACGAGGCGTCAGAGGCTGAACGTGAACAGCAGCGCCGGATTCGTCAGATGCAGCAGGAAGCCGAGCAAAAAGCTGCAGCTTCGTCTGCAGTGCTGGCGCGTGCTACATCTGTGATGGGTGATGTGGGCCAGCAAAAGCAGGCAGCACGCTTGAAGTATTCATCGAGTAACACCGCTGGCGAGGCGTCGCCTGCTGGCGGTCGGGCTGCTGGACGAGGCAGGAGCGGTAACGCGGCTTCGTCTGGCGGCGGGAACCGTGCGCAGCGTCGTGCTGCGGCCAAGCGGAGGAAAAACCGCTAAGGCATCGATACCTGGCAGGCGAGAGATCCGCTCTCTTTGCAGGCGAATTCCCTATGCCTCCTGACAGGTAGTGCGCGGGCAGATTCTAAATGATGTCGAGAGCGGTGGCGAGCCATCGCCCTCGAAAATCTTCCAGCCTCAGCGCTGCTGCCCTGATCCGGCCGCACACCGCAAAGACGACGGTGGTTTCAAACGTCCCAGGTTTGATGGCGCACGTGCTCACTGACATGACGCGACATGGGGCAGGGCTGGTGCGCCGCGCGGGGAGCGCGCCGCCCGGATCGAAGTCCGTGGCATCAATCTGGTCGTAGAGCCCCGGCACGACCCACCGTCGAAGCTGCATGATGGGTCTGCGTCCCAGCAGAACCTCAATGATGCCGCGCGTCAGGTTGGCTGCCCACGTCCCTGCGTCGGGCAACGTGTCGCGCGCAATGGGGCGCGCCGGATCGGGCTTGAGGCGCTCTTCAAAATCGAGGACGAGCGGGGTGGGCATATCTCGACGCATATCCCATCTCAGGCAGCCATCTGTGCTGCGGGAGTAACGTTCGACTGCGCGTATCGTGCTCATGAGTTCTCCTTAGGGGGAATCGTGATAACTGTTCCTGGGTGGATCAGGTCAGGATCGTCTCCGATTACCTCAGCGTTCGCATGGATCAGTCGCTCGACATGGCGGGCGATCGTGGCATCGGATGCTGAGGCGGGGAGGGATGTTTCAGCGATCGTCCACAGACAATCGCCAGGCTGGATTTCGTAGTGGATGGCGCTGCCCGTGTTGGACGAAGCGATGTTGTGGGTGGGGGCGGGCGAAGCATCGTGTCCTGCGGCGCCAACACCGTGTGAGTGGACGGATGAGGCTGCCTGTCCGGCAGAACTTAAACCGTTGGAGGAAACAGGTGAAGCAGGCTTCCTCGAGGAATCGGTGCTGTATGCGTGCGAGGGGGAGGCGGGCTGCTTGGATGAGTCGGTGCTCTGGGAAGCCGATGATCCAGCAGGGTGGCTGACTTGAGGCGGAGTGTTCTTCGCAGATGGTGCAGAGTGCTCGGTCTGTGTCGACGGCCCAGAGTGCGAGGGTGCCATCGCGTTGCCTTCTGGTTGAGTGTCGTGTGGCATCTGGTGAGAAGGGGAGGGAAGCTGTGCGCTTGGACCTCCTGATTGCGCTGTCGAAGTGGATTGTGCGGTCAACGCTGGCCAGGTCAGATCATCGGGAATCGTGGAGTCACCCTCGTCGATGGAAGAAAAGGGAAGAACGTGCGTGGCAGATGATGTACTGGTCAGAGAAGGGGTGGAAGGCGTGAGTGGCGCGGCAAAAACCGGCATTCCAATAGCGCTGATCGCGGTGGTCGACACGCTCAACGCCAGAGCATGACGCGCGATTACTGCGCGTGCCTGCTGCGTGCCGAAGCGACGAATAAAACGAATGAGAACCCGCGACAGTGCATCAGTGCGCGACGAAGCTGTCGCGAGGAGTGCCAGGAAGACGCAGAGCTGGTTCCATGCCAGAAAAACCGTTGCAACACAGGCGATGATCAGAGCAATCAACAGCTCCGGTCGATACAGATCACCTGATCGCACAATGAGGACAGCGAGGTAGGCGGTCAGTGCCAGGAGAGGTACACCTGCCCAGGCAGTGACCGTCACCAGCCCACGATTGCAATCAGTTCCATCCATGACATCCGTCTCGACTACGTATCCAGACCTGCTGTCTCCATTCATATCGAACTTCTTTCGTATCAGTTGATGTTAGTTCGTGAGAATTGATTAGAGTGTGCACGAAAGAATAATTGATGTCAAGTGGTGGCAGTTCCTTTTAGTTTGTGCCACACTGTGCGCATGGATCTGGATCGCCTTCTGGCAGACTTAAGTGCGCGCTTCGATGCTGAACGGCGCGAGGAAATGGACATTCTTGTCGACGAGCTCGCAGATGTTGAGTGTGCGCGTGTAACGATGTCAGCGCGCCTGCTCGCGACGCGGGGGAGTAACTTGAACGTCTTACTGCGCGGAGGTGAGCGCATGGCAGGGATCGTTCGAGACTGCGCGCGTGAGTGGATTGTGATCGACAATGGGGTACACATGGTGCTCATCCCGGCTCACGCCATTGTCGCAGCCTGGCCGCTGGGAAGTCGCGCAGCCGATGAGTCAGCGCTGGCACATGAGGTGGCGATCAGTCACGTTCTGCGCGCGCTGAGAGATGAGAATGTGTACGTCGTCATCGACCATGAAGGCGGCCAGCACGCAGGATACGTCTGTGCTGTCATGGGTGACCACTTTGATCTTGAAAGCATGTCCAGCGGGCAGGCTCTTGACACGCGTGACTTCACCACTCCAGTCGTCATGTCGCTGTCGACGGGTGGGATACGCACGCTGCGTGCGCCGAGCCAGATGGCAGATTCGCTGATGATCTGACGCGCCGTTAGCTGTGAGCCGATTCGACCTTCATGCGCTCACGAGTAGCCGTGTACTGATCCTGAATGTACTGCTCGAGAACACTGGCTTCGACCCGCCATGCCTTCTTGCCGCCAACCTGGATTGCAGGAAGTTCCCCCGACGTCACCAGTGAACGGGCGGCGGACATCGTCAGGTTCAGTGTTTCAGCGACGTCGGCCAGTGTCAGGAATCGTGAAGTCATACCCATATCATGACATTTCCTTTCAGTTCAGTAAAGCTTTATTCACTTGTTGTGGATATAGTGCGGTGTTCATCGAAAGTTGCGTGTCCACTTTGTGAGCATGTGGACGAGGCGAGAAGACTCCTCGACGAGGCCTCATGTGTGAAGATGCAGGTCAGAGCGAACTGACCGCAAAGGCAGTGTGTGGGGGCGAGCGGAAGTTTTTGTGGATAACTCCACATCGAGGAAAAAACCGGGCATGATGTGGGAGTGCCACATATGAAGAACACCGCCCGAATACCGCGCCGGCGCAGCGTCATACGTGATCCGCGATTCCTGATCGGCATCGCACTCGTCACGCTGTCTATCCTTGCGTGCACACTCCTTGTATCTCATGCCCGCGGCGGAGTAAGCATCTATCAGGCAACGCGCGACATCGCTCCGGGAGAACCGCTGGACACGTCGAATCTGCAGATCGTGGATGCACGGCCCGAAAGCAATGCGTATGTGCAGCGCGATGAGCTTCCTGACGGAGCGCTGGCGTCGCACAGCATCGGAAAAGGTGAGCTGATTGCAACGGGAGCAGTGACAACAGACGAAGACGACGATTATCGCCGCCTCGTGATCGACATAGGTGCCGGACTACCGGAGTCCACTGCTACCGGCACATCCATTGAACTGTGGTCGATCCCTTCAGCCTCCATGAGCAAAGACCATCAGTCCCACCCAACGGTCGTATCGGGCAACGCCGTTTTTATTCGCAGTGTCGAGGGCGCCGCAGGAATCGGTGCTGCATCGGTGCACAGAATTGAAGTACGTATCCCATTTTCTGACGTCTCAGCCGTGCTTGAAGCTACGGGAGGAAACGGAACGATCACGGCCGTTCCGATCGGACAATGAGTGGGCCGATCGGTGTGATCGTGTGCGCGCCGACCCAGACGGAGGGGCGCCTCGTCCAGGCGATCAACGAAAGCGAGGAGTTTACTGTGTCGCGCCGGTGCGCTGACCTGACGGAAGTGCGGGCATGCGCGCGCTCATCGGTTGCACAATGCGCCATTATTGATGCTGATGATCCTGACCTTGATGCCCGCATCGTGGAGGACCTGCACGCGCACCATATCGGTGTCATTGTTCTCGCGCCCCTAGCTGATGCGCCGTCCTTACGTGCGCTGCATGCTGATGGAATTGCTCAGCCCGATTCACCTGATGGGATCGTGGATTCGCTGCGCGCCTTGGGGATGAGTGCATCTTTTTCTCCGGAGAGCGGTGAGCTTCCCCAAACGGGGGAGGATGCGTCCGGCCGACGGGAAGCCCAGATAGCGCATCAAAAGCGCTCCTACGCATTTGCCGACGGTGATGACGAGTTATCAGACGCGCAGCGCAGCGTTGACGGGACTGCGGAATTCGGGAAGATCGTCTGTGTGTGGGGGCCGTCAGGTGCTCCCGGAAGGTCGACAATCGCGTTCAACGTGGCGGCGGGTGCGTCAGCCAGTGCGCGCGTCCTCCTCGTCGATGCTGACACGTGTGCACCATCCCTGGCTCATATGGCGGGTATTGCGCAGGATGCGTCGGGTATCGCTGTGCTCTCACGGACTGCTGCGCGCACTGATGTCGGAGCCGACGAGATTCGGGGAGCTGCAGTACCACTGACCGATTCCCTCGACATTCTCACGGGAATCACGTCGCCGCAACGGTGGCGTGAGGTATCACCGGCAGCGGTGGTCAGCGCACTGTCGGCGGCCCGCTCGCTGTATGACCTCATCATCGTGGACGTGGCTGCAGCAACGCTGGATCCGGTGGCACCGGGGAATCGGCATCAGGGGTCGCGCGATGACCTGGTCGCGGCAATTGTGCGGAGCGCTGATGCGGTGATGTGCGTGTTTCGTGGTGATTCTCTGGGGATCAATCGGCTTGTGGACGCGTATCAGTGGGTAGGCCAGATCGCCCCGCACGTCGAGCCGATCCTGGTGGCCAACCATGTGTCATCGTCGGGAGCAGGGCCTCGACCTGTCAACGCGATTGTCCAGGCCCTCGCTCCGGTGATTCCCGGGCGCAGTATTCAACTTGTCCCGGAGGACTCGCGCGTGAGCGCCTCCCTGCTGCACGCGCGGGCAATTGTTCATGCCGAACCTGATCAGCCGATCGGTCAGGCGTTGGCCGCGCTGACCCAGGTGGTGTTGGCTGTGCTTCCTGAACATGCTGCGTGATGCTCACCGCGGCAAGCGCGCGGCACTGATGTGGGACACTGGAGGCATGCGATTGTATGTGCCAGCGGTTTTAGACGAGTTATCTGCCGATCAGCCGCCTGTTCGACCAGGGTATGTGGCGATTCTTGAGGATGGGCTTCGAGGCGACGACATTGAGGAGCGTGAAGACTCTGCGATGAACCAGGCTGCTCTCGCCTCACTCGAATTGATCCGCGATCGCCGCGATGCAGAGGACGAAGAAGATGGTGATGAGGCTCGCGCATGCCCTGATTCACCTGCCTTCTGTGTGCCGGCACGCCGAGTTGTCATCGCGTGCGAGGCTGAGGCTGAGGCTGAGGTCAGCGATGAGGCAGGCGCCCTGGCCGCTGTGCATGTTGCACAGGCACGTCCCCAGACGTACCGGTGGGATGATGTGGTGGCTTTCTTCATTGATGACGCGGAGGTGGCGCCGCTGGTTGAGCGCGTGACGCAGGCTCTCACTGAGGATGATGTGACCGAGGCTCTTGACGCGCTGTGGGATGAACCGTTGCTGTGGTTTGACGCGAGTGAGCGCACCGCGTGCACTGGTGGTGGCATCGTCAGCTGCGGCCGTACCCACGTGTGATTCTCGAGGTGCCTATGCGCGTACCCGCAGTGTTGATCCTCCCGATGCCACTGGTATGACTTCGATCTGGTCTAAGATCCGCGACGTCATGTCTGCGACGTGCGAAATCACGCCGATGGTACGCCCTGATGTGTGCAGGGACGCCAGCTGCGCCATCACCGTGTCGAGGGTGGAGGAGTCAAGTGACCCGAAGCCTTCATCGATGAACATCGTGCGCAGTTCGATGCCACCGTTTTCGGTGGTCACGACATCGGACAGGCCCAGTGCCAGAGCAAGGGAAATGTAGAATGTTTCTCCTCCCGATAACGTCTTCGGGGAGCGTACCTTGTCTGTTTCATGGTCGAGTACCGTCAGGCCGAGGCCTTGAGCTTTATTGCGCGAATAGTCCTTGTCTGAACGAATCAGCTCGTAGCGCCCGTTGGAAATTGTCATGATACGAGGGTTAGCGCAGGCCAGAACGTCATCCAGTCGTCTACCGAGCACCCAGTGGGACAGAGAAGTTTGCGGTGAGTCCGCCGAGAGCTGACCCGATGATGCCAGCTGCGAGAGGTAATCAAGCGGCCCGAACGCGTCGCGGTTCTTCACCAGTGTGTCGAGGCGTTCCTGAACAGTTGCCACAGCTTTTTTCACATCGGCAGCAACCTGCGAGCTGGCGCCGGCACGTTGGGCTGCTTCACGCGATACTGACTGAGCGTCTTCGTAGCTGCGCGCTGCGGCGTCAACGTCGGGACTCCGGGACGTGTCAACGTCTTTCAGGCGCTCGGATTGCAGGGAATTGTGCACGTGTGCGTCATCTCGATCAAACGCTGTGATGCGAGCATCCATTTCGCTGATTGCCACGTCGGTGCGCATGTCAGCGCGCACCTGGGCGGTGCCACCATCGCCTTCAGCGTAGCCGTATCGTTCGAGGGCATCCGCCTGTTCAGCCAGCGCCTGGTCGACGGCAGCTCGCGCGTGGATGGCGTTTTCACAGGCATGTCTCAATGTGTCAATGGCGTCGATCTGCACTGTGATGTCGTGATCTATGTCCTGCAAGGTCGCTTCGCCATCGCCGTGGGCGCGCGCCGCTGTACACCGCTTCTCATCAGTATCTAGAGCTGCCTGCGCCGTTTCAATGTCGTGAGTCAGGCGATCACTGCGGCGGAGCAGGTCACGGCATGCCTCGTCGTCACGTGTGCGCTGCGTCCGAAGTTTCTCGGCGGTCTTCTGGTCGTGTTGCACCGCTTGTAGAGCAACTTTCAGAGCGTCGATTGTGCGTGCTTCGTCTGCCAGTGCGGCTGTCAGATCCTCCACGCTTCCGTCAGCTTGCTGCCCGAGGGCATCCCATGTGGAACGAATCGATGCGCATTGCGCGCTTAACTGGGTGAATGCATCCTGTTCCTGCTGATACTGCACGTGCAACTGGTCGATGTCAGCAGGATCGACGGTGCCCGCCTCGCCTGCCTGGGCAGGGGACGGGTGCTCGGTTGAGCCGCACACCGGACACGGCTTGCCGGATTCCAGAGTCGAAGCAATACGCAGGGCTGACTGCGCGAGCAGTGCGCGCCGCGCCTGCTGTATAGTGTCATGAACTGTGTCGATGCGCGCCTGAGCTTGTTCAGCTTCGCGTATCGTGTCTTCTAACTTCTGAGCAACAGTGACGGCACGGCGCGCGGCGTCGAGCCGCTTGTCGAGAGCCTCGTGGCGCGTTTGAGCCGCGGTGAGGTCGATCGAAGCGGTCGTTGCCCGCTCATCGGACGCAGCCAGGGCTTCCAACTGTTCGGCATCGTTGCGCATGCGCTGACGCAGCAACTCCTGCTGCCGGTTAAGCTGCTCGAGCTGACTTTGTTGCCCCTGCAAGGCTTCGCGTCGCTCTGGCAAAGCGGCCTCCACGGCGGCCAGTTCAGAGATTTTGATGTGGCGAGCGTGCAGAGTGTCATGGGCGCGGGTCAGCGTGAGCACCGTGGCAGCTATCTCACTGTCATCTGCCAGGGAAGGCTCGCGCGATTCGTCGGTGTCCAGACCTGACAGGTAAGCAGGATCGACGTGGGCACTGCGGGCAGCAGCCATCGCGTCCGCCAGTGCATCGCGCGCGTCGACCTGGCGCGTTCGAGCCTCGTCCAGGCGATGGAGAACAGGAATAACGTGAGCTGCCTGGCGTGCTCGAGCCAGTTGGGTGCGCACTGCGTTAATGTCTTCACGCTCAGCGTTGAGTGTGCTCGCGCGTTTTTCCAGTTCGATGCGCTCACGCACACGCCGGGCGAGGTCAGTCGCGGCTTGCAGCTGCTTGCCTAGTTCTTCTGCAGTGTGCGCACACTCATGCGAGCGCTTCAGATCATCGTGTGCTTGATGCTCAAGAATCCTCTGACCATCCTCCAGATGCGTACGTATGGCAGCATCGTCAATGCCGATCAACTCGACCAGCATGGCGGCAGTGATCGGTGGAGAATCGTGTGCGCTGAGCTCTGCCGTCGACTGGTTTTCGTCGGACCCACTTTCCTGGGCGCTGGGCGGCGGTGTCGAATCAGGGTCTGTGCCACCGAGTGCCTGCCATAACTGCGCGGGCAGTGAGTGAATCAGTGAACTGACCTGTTGCTGATCGTGTTCGAGGCTTCCTCGCGCCGCCTTGGCCTTCTCCTTCAGTGCCGTTTCGAAATTGACGAAAAGAGAAGTCTGGAAGATGCTGGATAGCAGTGCGTGACGATCTTCAGATGAGGCAGTGAGAAACTGGGAGAATTTTCCCTGCGGCAAAATCGCTGTTTGCAGATACTGAACGCCGTTAAGACCGATGAGGTGAGTGATCTCAATATTCGTATCTTTGACTCCGGAACAGAGCGCATCGACGGTGACGTAGGTGCCGGATTCGTCGGCTCGAACCTTTTCCAGGTGAGCACTCTGGTTGATGGCAGTCTTACGGCCTTCACGCGTGAACTGGGGAGTACGCGTCACGCGGAAGATACCCGCATCTGTTTCAAAGACCAGGGACACGCGCGAGGGTGCCTTCTCATCAACCAGCGTTGAACGCAGACGTGCATTATCTGCATCGCCTTGACGTGCAACTGTGCCGTAAAGCGCGAAGCTCACGCAGTCAAGAATCGTCGATTTTCCAGCCCCGGTCGGACCGTGCAGCAGGAAAAGCCCACCATCGTCGAAGCGCGTGAAGTCCACTGTGTGGTGAGAGATAAACGGGCCAATACCTTCCAGATCAAGGCAACGAATTTTCATTGGACGCTCCTGACCTGGATCTGCTCCCACACTGAATCAATGACGGACCGCTCTGCTTCATTCAGGGAACGGCCGATCGTCTGCTCGAAGTACTCGTCAATGACGGCACGATCTGAGCGCGCGGCCTGTCTGCTCGGACCGGTAAGGCGTTGGCTGGCGGGCACGGGTGGCGCATGCAAGATGGCGAGCGCGTAGGGAAAGACGTGACGGATGCGTGCAATCAGGTCACGCGGACGAATGTCGTCAGTTACCGTGATCGAGACGAAGTCGTCTCTCTGCTCCGCATACTGGTCAGAAATAACCTGTTCAAAGGGCCCCTCGATCACGTCGAGATTGCGCCAGATAGGGGTGGGAACGGCCTCAATGTCGGTGAGTGTGCCTCCGTCAATATGAAGAAGCGTCACCGACTGGGTGGAGGAAGCCTCAGAAAAGGAAAACGGCATAGGTGATCCGCTGTAGCGGATCGTGGCGCTGCTTCCGCTGATATTTTGCGGCCGGTGGAGGTGGCCGGCAGCCACATAGTCAATACCGTATTCGTCGAAGACACCCGCTGGCACCGAGGCGACCCCACCGACCTGGATGTCGCGTTCTGATTCAGATGGGGCTCCGCCTGTGAAGAATGCGTGCGACATGACGATTCGCACGCCGTCATCGCTGTTCAGAGCGCCATTGGACTCATCGTTGTCACGCCCGCCGTCATGTCCGCCGGTCGCCTCACCGCTGCGCATACCGTGTCCACCGTGGCGAGCCTCGATATCGGCACCGATTCGGCGCAACGCAGCACTTATGACGGCCTCATGCGAACGCACCAACGGAATCGCCTGGCCATCCTCGTCAATAATGTCAGACAGGGGCTCGCGCACCAGGTCAGGCTCGAGGTAGGGAATCGCGTAGATGGTGGCATGCTCACCGTCGCTGGACGTGACGACGATGGGGCGGTCAATGTCCTCGATGGTGGAAGCAATCGTGAGTGAGTCTTGAAGAAAAGGAGCGAGGTATCCCAGCCGAATGGCGGAATCGTGATTGCCGGGAATGATGATGACACGAGTCAGTGAACATAGGCGAACAAGGGCGTCCGACAGAGGACGGAGAACGTGGGCAGGAGGGACTGCTCGATCGAATAAATCGCCGCTGATGAGGAGCGCATCGACGTGGCGCGACTTCACCAGATCGATGAGCCACTCGAAGAAGAGGTCGCGCGCTGGGGACAGGTCGGCCCCGTGCAGGGTGCGGCCAACATGCCAGTCAGAGGTGTGCACAATCAACATGCTGTCAGTGTGCCCCATGCCATGTGCATTTGCGTACCGCCCCGGCAAACACCCTAATCAGAGGTGCTGTCAGGCCACTCCAGCTGGGTCAGAATCTCCTTGTGAATCAGTCCGTTGGAGGCACACGCATTGTCACCCCACGGGCCGTCCTCGCCGGTCAACGACGTGAAAGAACCGCCAGCTTCAGTCACAATCGCACAGCACGCCGCCATATCCCACACGTTCAGTTCCGGTTCGCATGCTGCATCGACCGCACCTTCAGCGACCAGCATGTAGCTCCAGAAATCACCGTAGGCACGGGTGCGCCAAAATGATGACTGCAGCTGGAGGAACTGTCCGCCTCGATCATGGTGGAGCCATCCGTCCAGCGAGGAATACGACAGGGACGCATCCTCGATCGAATCCACCTTCGACACGGAGATTTTCTTCGCCCGCATCAACGAGGTGCCGGTCCACGCTCCCTGGTCAGCAGCAGCCCACCAGCGCCGCTTCAACGCGGGCGCAGAGGCAAGTCCCATCACGACCCGATCATCTTCAACCAGTGCGATCAGCGTTGCCCACACCGGCACACCGCGCACAAAATTCTTCGTCCCGTCAATCGGATCGATGATCCACCGGCGGGCAGAATGGCCCGACGAGCCTCGTTCCTCACCGACTACCGCGTCGCGCGAGCGCACGTGGGACAGCTGGGAGCGGATCAAATCCTCCGCCGCACGGTCAGCATCGGTTACGGGAGTGAGGTCGGGCTTGGACTCAACCTGAAGATCCTGCGCACCGAAACGATCCATCGTCAGCGCATCCACCTGGTCTGCGAGGACGTGCGCCAGGCGGAGGTCCTCAATGTAACGGCGAGTATCAGACATGCTTCTACAGTATCGGCATTTGGCGTGTAAAGTCCTATCTCACGGCGGCGCTTCGCTGAGCGCAGCGGGACACATTCCGTTTACAGTATGGACATGTCACAACCATTCCTCATGCTGACCTCACGTAGCGAAGAAGTCGTTGCACGCGATGAGCTGATTAACCTGCCGCGCCTGGCAGGCCTGTCATCCGATGAGATCGTCCATGTGCGAATGGAAGCTGAACCCTTCCCATCAGTCAACTTCGACGAGTATTCCGGCATCATTCTGTGCGGATCACCGTTTGACGTGGCCGCTCCTGAAGACCGGAAAAGTCAGGTACAGCACGATATTGAGCGTAACCTTTTCGCACTCTTTGACCGCCTCCTCGACGAGTCCTTCCCCTTTTTCGGAATCTGCTACGGCCTGGGTCTACTTGCTGTGCATCAGGGCGGACGCGTCGGACCTGAAGCTGCCGAGGAGATCTCCGCACCGCAGATGACACTCACGTCGGCCGCCGCAGGGGATCCGCTGTGCGAGGGAGTGCCCGACACGTTCCGCGCATTCGTCGGCCACCACGAGGCCGTGACCGCCATGCCTGACAGTGCTGTGCTCATTGCGCAGGGACCGTCTATCGCGCCAGTGCAGCTGATCAGGGTAGGGGAGTCGTGCTGGGCCAGCCAGTTCCACCCCGAACTTGATCACGCAGGTATTGACGTGCGAATCCGCGAATATGCGGACCGGGGTTATTATGCGCCGACTGAACGTGCCCGCATTGAGTCGGAAACCGCGTCGGCCGATGTGTCGGGCGCGCACTTATTCCTGCAAAACTTCGCTCGCCATTTCCGCCGGGGCTGAACTGCTTCTGGGTGCTAGGCTGATCTTCGCGGTCGGCTCAGCTCCCGCAGTCGGCCTGGCCCCTCAGGGGCGGCTAGCCCGAGTGCGCCGATCGGCGCGCGTCAGTGGTGAGCTCTTGCGCTTGCCGTGGACTCGAGAAGTCGGCGCGCCGAATCGACAATCCTGCGCCGCCTGTCCGATTCGTCATTGCTGACCGGTTGCGCGTTGAAAGGTTCCTGCCCACTGATCCATGCGTCCAGCGCGCATGAAGGCTCCGACTCCAGATGCGTGCACATCGGCAAGCACCACGAACACACATCCTTCAGCTCAGGGAACACCGCCAGTACATCGGATTCGTCAACGTGGGCCAGGCCGAAGGAACGGACCCCGGGCGTGTCAATCACCCACCCGCCTGACGGCAACATGAAAGCTTCCAACGACGTGGACGTGTGCCGCCCTCGTCCAGTCACGGCATTGACGTGACCCACACTGCGATGCGCATCGGGTACCAGCGCATTGATGAGCGTGGACTTACCCACTCCCGAATGGCCGACGAGCACCGACGTCCTGCCTTCCACGTGAGCGCGCAGTTCCTCCAAACCAGTCGTGACTTGCCCACAGCCGCCTTCATCGGTTCCTGTTGCTGTCGTCACGACAAAGGGGACACCAAAGCCGTCGTAGGTACGAATAATGTCGTCAGCAGGCGCCAGGTCAGACTTCGTCAGGACGACGAGGGATTCCATACCTGCCTCATGTGCGGCAACCAGACACCGGTCAATCATCCCGATCCGAGGCGGCGGACTGGCCAGCGCCGTAACGATCACCATCAGCTGCGCGTTTGCCACGATGATCTTCTCGCGCTGTTCAGGCACATCCTCACGCGAGCGCCGCAGAACAGATGAGCGCTCCTCAACAGCGACGATGCGCCCCAGAGTATCTTTCGCACCCGACAGGTCTCCCGTCAGCCGCACTCGGTCACCGACAACGACAGAGCCGCGACCCAGCTCGCGAGCCTGCACTGCAACAATGCGTACACCGCTATCGGCGGCAACAATGAAACGCCCGCGGTTAATCGCAATAACGCGACCCAGCGGGCGGGTCGACCAGTCCGGGCGCTTCTTGGTGCGCGGCCGGGATCCTCGACCAGGACGTACTCGCACCCGCGGATCATCAGTGCCGATATCGCGTCTGTTCACTGATCCCCACTTTCGGCCGATGCGACCGTCGCCTGCCACAGCGCGACAAAATCAGGCAGTGTCTTACCTGTCGTCCCAATATCGAAGACGCGCACGCCGTCCACCACCAGTCCGATGATTGCTCCGAACATCGCCATGCGGTGATCGTGATACGTGTGCAGGTCCGCTGCGTGGAGCGCTCGCGGGCGAATCGTCAGCGCATCAGGGTGCTCTGTTACGTCACCGCCCAGTCGCTCGATCTCGGTGCGCAGAGCGCTCACACGATCCGTTTCATGCCCTCGCAGATGACTGATTCCCGATAGATGCGACTCGGTCGATGCGACAGCTGCCAGCGCCGCCACGGTCGGCGTCAGCTCACCGATGTCACTCATATCACGGTCAACGCCGAGCAACCGGCCACGCTCGGGGCCCTTCACGCAGAGGATTCCGTCGGCATCCACGTTGACCTGCCCACCCATCTGCTGAGCGATCTGACGAAATGCGTCACCGGGTTGCGTCGTGTGCACGGGCCAGTGCGGGATTCGCACCTGCCCACCGGTGACCAGAGCAGCAGCGATGAACGGCCCGGCGTTCGACAGGTCGGGCTCGATGGCAACGCGGCTCAGGATCGGTAGCTCCGGCTCAATAATCCACGAGGGAGCCTGTGCGTCGGTTGGTGTTGTGCTGCCACAGGTCGCACTGTCAGGGCCGTTCAGGCCACCCTCGTCTGTGCCGGAGCGAACGGTCACACCCCATTCCTGGAGGGTCCGCACGCTCATCTGAATGTGCGGCAGAGACACCACCCGGCCAGTGAGTCGAATCTGAACCGGCCTGTTCATACGGGTGGCGAGCAGGGGAGCGCTCAACAGCAGCGCTGAGGCAAATTGTGACGACTCGTGTGTATCAACGTCAATCGTCATCGGTGCATGGCGGTTGGTCACGCCATCACTGCCGCAAATATCAGCGGGAATCCCGTCGAGTTCGAAAGGCAGGAAACCTGGTTCGCCATGACAGGTGATACGAGCGCCGGCACTGGTCAGAGCGCTCAGGAGTGCATCCAGAGGGCGTACGCGTGCTCCCTCGTCGCCGTCAAAAAACGCGTGCACGCCGGCCGCGGCGCACAGGGCGGGCACGAAACGCATGACGGTTCCGGCAAGGCCGCAGTCAATGTGTGCGCGCGCCTCGCCCATCGTGTGCCGAGAGGGACGCACGCGCGCCGATCCTGTGGAATCCCAATCGACAGTGCAGCCCAATTGTTCGAGCGCATCGGCCATCAGGCGTGTGTCACGCGAATCCAAAGCTCCGTCGATCACACACTCATTCGTACTCTGAGCGGCCAGAATGAATGCACGATTGGTCAGCGATTTTGAACCGGGAACTGTGACGCTGGCATCGATTCGCCGGTGAGGTTCGATGAAAGGCGCGGACCAGAGGGGAAGCAAAGCCCCCGCCGTCATGCCTGATAGACCTCCGAAGCGTCATCCCATGCCTGACTTCGTGCCGCACGCAGCTCGGAGCGGTGATCGGCCCAGTTGCGCAGCTTCCACGTTGCGGATGGGCGTCCCTCACGGTCGGTCGAGGCGATGACCAGGCCGCCGAACAAAGCGAAATCCTTGATCAGGCCGTTCCTCCACGCAGCGCGCTGATCGGGGGTTCCCTCCGTCCACACGGGGTTGTTCACCAGAGCCAGAGGGATGGAGGTCAGAGCCAATACCGCTGCAGAGGTTCGTGTGGCCTTGCCCAGAGCCAGTGACACTCCGGCGACAGCGGTCACGCCGCCCAGTGCGCGTGTGGCAAGTTTGAGCTGGCCATCGCTCAGCGTCAGGCCGGTCTTGTCAAGCAGCGGACGTGCCGGTTCAATGCGCTCCACGTGTTCGTCAGGATTCCTGATTGCGCTCACCCCGGTTGCAATGAATGGGAGTGCGAGCAATGGTCGTGCGACTAGGCGAAGAATATTCATGATCCTATGGTCTGCCCTTCTGGATGATCTGGCGACTGTGAAGAAGCGATGGAACAAATTCAGTTCCCCGCTCGTTATGAAGTATATGAGGCAACAGAGCATCCGCGGGGCTTTTCAGGCAGGTGACACGCGATATCAGGTGGGCGTGACCGGCCTGGTCGGCCTGGCTGGCCATTTGGCACTAATGTGGATGCTGATGGCACACACGTTCACTCACACCCACAGCGCCGAGGATACCGCTGCTGAAACGGCTGCGGATCTGGATCCGTCGACGCGCGTGGATGGTGAATCTGACGGCGGGCAGGTCACCCTCGTCAATGAGTCTGTGGCCAATGGATCTGCGCTTAAAGAGTCTGCGCCGGCGGGGAAGAAGGAACGTTTCGAGGCTGAAGCACTCCCGCTGCTTGACCAGCTCTACGGCGCGGCACTGTCGATGACGCGCCACCGGGCTGATGCTGAGGACCTAGTGCAGGAAACATTTGAGAAAGCCTACGCAAAGTTCGACCAGTACAAGCCGGGCACGAATATCAAGGCCTGGCTGTACCGGATCCTGACCAACACGTATATCACGCACTACCGCAAGGCCAAGCGCTCCCCGAAACGCTCGGGCACGGAAACGGTGGAGGACTGGCAGCTGGTCGATGCCGCGTCACATTCGGAAGAGGGGTTGCGCTCAGCTGAAGCCGAAGCACTTGACCGCATTCCGTCCGACCAGGTACGCGACGCGATGGAGGACTTGTCAGAGGACTACCGAGTGGTCGTGTGGCTGGCGGACGTCGAGCAGCTCAGTTACAAAGAAATCGCTCAGACGCTGGACATTCCGATCGGCACGGTAATGTCGCGTCTGCATCGCGGCAGGGCGGCATTGAGGAAATCTTTGGCAGGCCTTGCGCGCGAATACGGGATAGGAGACAACGCATGAGATCACTCATTCACATCACCTGTTCCCAACTGCGTGCACACGTCGGCGAGATCGTGGATGTCGAGATGCGCACGTGGTCGGATTGTCACGACGAGGGCGACGCTGCGCGCGCGATCCCGATCGAAGCGTTGGATGAGCGGGCGGCTGAGCTGTTGGTTGCTCATGTGCAGCGCTGTCAGACCTGTCAGCGAGCCATCCAACGTGAGCGCCAGTTCCGGCAGATGCTCAAGCGGGCTTACTTGGCGCGCACGGTGCGTGCGCCTGAATCGCTGCGGATGCGGATCTGCAGCGTGTATGAACAGGAGTAATTGGCAGGGCTTGTGGACCTGAGAGCCAGGGTCGACGGGCGTGAATGCCGGGGCAGTGGAGGAGAGTACCAAGGTCGGGGACGTGAGATTGGTTTCGATTAGCCTGAGATATTTGTGACTTGGGTCAGTCTATGGAAAACTGGGCAAGTTGATTCAACAATTTGAGGAGGCCGTGATGTCGAAGCGTGGTCGTAAGCGCCGTGCACGTCGCAAGAACGCTGCCAACCATGGCAAGCGTCCCAACTGCTAGTTGGTGTGCGAGCAAGCTAATCTGACGCACGTCACTGACCGGATCTCACGATCCTGAGGCCGTGCGAGTAAAGCCCAGCATCTCATGGTGCTGGGCTTTTTTATGTGCCTGGGGCGACAGGCGGTCGCGGGCGGGGAGCGCGTTGGAATGGGATTTATACCGGGTTAATGCCCGAAATGTGGGTTAATGCCCGAATGTCTGTATGGCGTGAGCGGTACACGCCGGTTGTGGACTTGAAGGGCTGACATTCGGCTCCGCAAGCGCAGAACTAACCCGAGCAAATGCACATACCCCTAGAACTGACCCTGGCAGGTGCACATTCCCCTAGATCTAACTTGGGTAGGTGCACATTCCCCTAGATCTAACTTGGGCAGGTGCACATTCCCCTAGATCTAACTTAGGCAGGTGCACATTCCCCTAGATCTTCGCTTTTTTGTGCACGAACCCCTAGATTTAAAAACCCTGTCCTTGGGCCAGTTTCCAAAAGCGCTGGTCACAGCCTATGAGGCTGTCTGTGGGCATCTTCGCTGACACTTTAGCTAGGGGTATGTGTATTATGAGAGCCGAATTTAGGGGTATGTGCACCGCGAGGCCTTAAATCTAGGGGTATGTGCACCGAGGAGAGCCAGATCGTGGTTCGTGCGAACCCGTGCCACGCGTGCGACCTCGCGCCATGAGAGCCGCTGTGATATGTGGCGCAGACATCTCGAGATGAATTCCGGGTAGCCGAAAAAGAGGTATCGTATACCCGTGAGGTTCTACAAATGGTTCTGATGCCGTGGGTCTGGGAAGCTGCCTGGGCTTATTCGAGGCCAGGCGTTTGAGGGGATTCCTCCTCGCACCGAGGGATTGATAAAGTGAAAGAGAAAGTGCACGTGAAACGTGAGAGTGGAGTGCGCACGACTGGACGCGACGATGCAGCACCGCGCACAGACGGTCGCCGGCATTTAGTGACCCTTGCTAACGGGCCGTCTCTGCAGGAGATCAACGGAACTGTGGCGATCCCTGATAAGAATGCGAGCTTCCTGTGCCAACTCTTCGCTTTTTCGGGCCCGGGCGCCCTGGTCGCGGTAGGTTACATGGATCCGGGCAACTGGGTAACTTCCATCGGCGGCGGTCAGCAATACGGGTATCTGCTGCTCAACGTCATTCTGGTTTCCTCGCTGATCGCGATGCTGCTGCAGTACATGGCAGCCAAACTTGGCATCGTTGCCGGCATGGACCTGGCGCAGGCTACGCGCGCCCACACCTCGCGCACACTCGGTCTCGTCCTATGGGTCGTCACCGAGCTCGCCATCATGGCGACCGACCTGGCGGAAGTCATCGGCGCAGCTATCGCCTTGCACTTATTGTTTGGACTGCCGCTCATCGTCGGTGTCCTCATCACCGTCCTCGACGTGCTGCTGCTCTTGCTGCTGATGAGCGTCGGTTTCAGGAAGATTGAGGCCATCGTCGTCACGCTGATTCTGACGATCATGGCGGTTTTCCTGTACGAGGTCATCCTTGCGCAACCCAGCATCCCCGACATGGCGAAGGGTTTCCTGCCGTCACCCCAGACGCTGAGCCGCGGCGAACTCACCATGGCACTTGGCATTGTGGGCGCAACCGTCATGCCCCACAACCTGTATCTGCATTCATCCATCGTGCAGTCTCGTTCCTACAACCGACATGACGAGGGCGACCAGGCTCGCGCCGTACGTTTCGCTACGTGGGATTCGAACATCCAGCTGGGTGCAGCGTTCGTGATCAACTGCCTCCTGCTGCTTTTGGGTGCTGCGCTCTTCTTCGGTTCCAGCGAGGACCTGTCCACATTCGGCTCGCTCTACGATGCGCTCCAGGATCCCTCGCTGGCAGGTACAGTTGCCAGCCCGGTTCTGTCCACGCTCTTCGCTGTTGCACTGCTGGCCTCGGGCCAGAACTCAACGATTACCGGCACGCTGACGGGCCAGATCGTGATGGAGGGTTTCATCAGGCTGCGCATTCCGCTGTGGGCGCGCCGCGTCATCACCCGCGTCATCACTGTGATTCCTGTGTTGGTCTGCACGATTGCATTTAATGGTTCCGAGGTCGCCCTCGAAGAACTCCTGGTGGGATCGCAGGTATTCCTGTGCATCGCATTGCCGATTTCAATGGTGCCGCTGGTGTGGCTGACATCGTCGAAGAAAATCATGGGAGAGCGCTTCGTCAACGCGAAATGGGTCGCAATCCTGGGATGGGTGTCCACCATCGTGCTGACAATCCTCAACCTGAAACTGATCCTCGAAATCGTTGGAGGGTGGCTCTGATCAGCGCGGCAACCTCGCCGCGGCCGGCAGGGTGTTACGGCATCGGGTCAGCGTCCACCCACTCAAACCAGCCTTGGTGAAGAACCAGGTACGCCATCAGCGCGTATCCGGCTTGCGCCGGCAACGTGAGCTCATGGGGGGAGCGGGCAGTGGATGCGGCCATGTCAGCGATCCACTGGTCATGTGCGACCAGGGGCTCCAGGCACGTCACGTAGGTGATACCCCGGCGGTCACACACTTCCGCACATGCTCGGTCAAGGGCCGCCAGCTGCTGCTGCTGGGCTCCGGCCAGAGGCGGTGGGCCGACCACAAGCGTGGAGATGCCGCGCTCGCGCGCACGGTCCACAATATTGGCCAGATTCAGGCGTGACCGCGGTGTAGATAACCCGCTGGGCACGTCGGCCGCACCAACGGCTACCACCATGTGCAATGTGTCGGATGAGGAAATCCGCGCGTTGACTTCACTTTCCCACCTGGCAGCGAGACCTGCGGTTGTTTCTCCAGGAACGGCGAGGGGCATGACGGCGGGGGCTGAGGCAAAACGGGTGCGTGCAATGACGCGTCCAACCCACCCCAAGGCCCGGGGGTCACCGATTCCGGCAACCAAGTCATCACCGATCACGCAGATGCGCTTCACTGGTTTCCTCCTTCATGCACCTTCCACTAGATTAGCCGCTCGCAGCGCCCATCACATGTAACGCAAGCTGGCAGGTCAGATTCTGGCGCGACAGGTGTTCAAAGGCATGTGGGAACGACGAAGAAGCTCCGCAGATCGAGGTTCACACACCAGCTGTGCACGGGCCTGTGAGGAGTGAGGAAGAAGTTCCGCAGATTCAGGCCCGCGCGCTAAATGCCCAGAGTCCTGCTTAGATGACGGGGCGGATGGTACACAAGCGGAGCTCACATGCCAAGTGCCCCTCGAGCGCGAGAGGCGCAAATCGAGGAGCACGAGGCGTCTATGAAGCGAGCAGGTCAGTCCTCGCCAAAGAGTGTGGCGAGCAGTTCAGCGAGCTGGCGCTTGTGGGTGGAGGCCCGGCCTGCCGCAGGGGAAGCGGACGCAGGACGCGACACCACGATGGGCTGCACGCCCAGTTCGGTGAACACGTTAAGCGCCATGAACGGCCACGCGCCCTGGTTGCGGGGCTCATCCTGCGCCCACATAACCTCAGCACCTGGGTAGCGATCCAGCTGCTCACGAATCTCATCGATCGGCTTGGGGTAGTACTGCTCGACGCGCACGATCGCAGTCGACCATGCTTCCTTCGCCTCACGTTCCTTGACCAGGTCGTAGTAGAGACGGCCTGAACACAACACCACGCGATTGACATCGGTGACGCGCTGGTCGACCTCGCCAATGACGGGCAGGAAGTGACCGGACGTGAAATCGTCGATCGACGAGCTGGCTGCGGGCAGACGCAGCAGCTGCTTGGGCGTGAACGCGATGAGGGGTTTACGAGGGCGCCTGTAGGCCTGCGTGCGCAGCATGTGGAAATGCTGTGCCGGTGTCGACGGCTGACAGATCCACATGTTGTTTTCGGCGGCCAAAGTCAGATAACGCTCAATGCGCGCTGACGAGTGGTCGGGGCCCTGCCCTTCATAGCCGTGGGGGAGCAGAAGGACAACCGAGGAGCGTTGTCCCCACTTCTGCTCAGATGAGCTGACGAACTCATCGATCACTGACTGGGCGCCATTGGCGAAGTCACCGAACTGTGCTTCCCACACGACCAGCGCATCAGGACGCTGAACCGAGTAGCCGTATTCAAATCCCATGACGACGTACTCAGACAGGGGCGAATCGTAGATTTCGAAGATCGCCTGATCGTCGGTGAGGAAGTTGAGCGGAGTGAACTCGCGGCCATTGTTGTGGTCATGCAGAACCGCGTGACGCTGGACGAACGTTGCACGACGGGCGTCCTGTCCGGAAAAACGCACCGGAGTTCCTTCCATGACCAGCGAGCCCAAAGCGATCAGCTCACCAAAGCCCCAGTCGATCGGGCGTGTGCCCGTTGCCATTTCCTGACGCCGTTCACACAGCTTCAGCATCTTGGGATGGGGAACGAAGCCATCAGGGAAGGTGTTGAATGCTTCACCGATGCGTTCGATGGCGCCTGTCGGAACGGGGGATTCCCAACCGATCATCATGCCCTGGCCAGGCAGCTGGGATTCAGGAACCTGCCAGCCTTCCTCACGGGTCTGCGTGAGGATCTTGTTCAACTCGTCTTCGTATTCCTTGATGGATGCTTCGACCTCTTCTTCGGTCAGCTGCTCGCGTCCGATCAGGTTACGCATGTAGACGGTGCGGGTTGATGGGATCTGACGGATCAGTTCATACATGACGGGTTGCGTCATCGACGGATCGTCGCCCTCATTGTGGCCGCGTCGGCGGTAGCACACCAGATCCACGATCACGTCCTTATGGAAGCGCTCGCGATAGGCCATTGCCAGATGTCCCATGCGCACCACTGACTCGGGATCATCGCCGTTGACGTGCAGGATCGGCACCTGCAGGCCTTTGGCCAGGTCCGTCGGGTAACGGGTTGAGCGTCCCGATGTCGGGCCGGTTGTGAAACCGATCTGGTTGTTGACGATCAGGTGGATCGTGCCGCCGGTTCGATATCCCTTGAGCTGAGACAGGTTCAGTGTTTCCTGCACGACTCCCTGACCGATGAAGGCGGCATCGCCGTGGATCAGAATCGGCACAACCGAGAAATCATCGTCATGGAGCTGATCCTGCTTGGCGCGCACGATGCCTTCGAGGACGCCGTCAGCGGCCTCCAGGTGCGACGGGTTTGCAGCCAGATACACTTTGGTGGCCACACCGTCTTCACGGCTGAACACGCCTTCAGTGCCCAGGTGGTACTTCACGTCGCCGGAGCCTTCGTCCTGCGGGTTTTCGTTGCCTTCAAACTCAGAGAAGATCTGCCCGTAGGACTTGCCGGCAATGTTGGCCAGTACGTTCAACCTGCCCCGGTGAGCCATGCCGATAGCCACCTCAGGTAAACCGGCCTGTGCTGCATCCGACAGGATCGCATCAAGCAGTGGAATCAGCGATTCGCCGCCCTCCAATGAGAATCGCTTCTGCCCGACGTACTTGGTCTGGAGGAACTCCTCGAAAGCCTCCGCGTGATTGAGAGTAGACAAAATGTGGCGCTGTTCCTCAGGCGAGGGCACGGAGTAGGGCTTCTCGATGCGCTCTTGGACCCATTTGCGCTGCTCAGGATCCTGAATGTGCATGTATTCAATGCCGATGGTGCGCGTATATGTATCGCGCAAACGATCGAGGATTTCCCTCAGCGTCATGTAGGATTCCCCGCCAAAACCGCCTGTGGGGAACTGACGATCCAGATCCCACACCGACAGGCCGTAGCTGGTGATATCCAGGTCAGGATGGCGCCGCACACGATAAGCCAGCGGGTCAGTGTCAGCAGCAAGGTGCCCGCGCGAGCGGTATGCGTGAATCAATTCCGCAATACGTGCAGGCTTGCCTTTTTCGCGCTCAATGTCGTATTCGCGATCAGGCTCCCAGTGATAAGGCGGGTGGGGAACATGATAGGTATCGAAGACACGATCCCAGAATCCGTCCTTGCCGGACAGCTTGTTGTCCATCAACCGCAAGAACTCGCCGGATGCCGCACCCTGAATAATGCGATGGTCATAGGTGGAGGACAGGAACATCGTCTTGCCGATGCCGAGTTGAGCCAGACGGCGAGGGGACACACCCGCGAATTCGGCGGGGTAGTTCGTCGCGCCGACACCGACGATGAGTCCTTGACCTGTCATCAGGCGCGGAACAGATGTCGTCGTGCCGATCGTGCCGGGATTCGTCAGGGTCACGGTGCCGCCCTGGAAATCATCCGGGGTCAGTTCACCATCGCGAGCACGACGCACCGTGTCGTTATAGGCGGCAACGAACTCGAGAAATGTCAGTGTGTCCGCTTCCTGCAGGACCGGCACCATCAGCGAGCGCTTCCCGTTGGGTTGCGCCACGTCGATCGCCAGCCCGAAACCGACGTGCGCGAGACGCTCAATTTGCGGCCGGCCCTTCTTGTCGGTGGAGTAGCGCACGTTCATTGACGGCATCTCGCACATGGCTTCCACCAACGCGTATCCGATCAGGTGAGTGAACGAGACCTTGCCGCCGGTCGTGCGAGCCAAGTGGCGGTTGAGCAGTGAACGGTTTTCGATCAGCAGTTTTGCCGGTACCTGGCGGGCAGATGTGGCGGTCGGAATCGTCAGCGACTGGTCCATGTTTTTCGCCGTTGCCCGTGCAATGCCCTTCAACAGATCGGTACGATCTTCGGTCCGCGCATCCTCATTGAGCTCAGTGGCCGCGCGCGCCGCCGTCATGCGCGTGTAGGGCGAGGTGGCTTCACTGGTCTGCGCCAGTGGTGCGGGAGGAAGGTCGGATCGTGTGACCAGCATCGTGTTGGCTGGACGCTCTTCCTCTGACTCGTCGGCAACGTCACTTGCCGAAGTCTGGTCGGCTTCGTCGCCGTCCGGTTCGCTGGCTTGTATGTCCTCTTCAGCTGTGACGCGTACATCGGCTTCGTCAGCCTTTTCGAGGGCGTCGACAGCCTTGAAGTACTCGCGCCAGGCGTCGTCAACTGAACTGGGATCCTCGTCGTACTGGACCCTCATGTGGTCAATCCACCACTGCTGATCCTTTTCGGACTCATGAGTTGATTCGTGTTGATCGGAGGCGTCCATCGTGGTCACTCCTATCGTGGAAACGTGAGGTTTGCTCGCCTCCAGCATAGAGGGTTTTGTGGGGAAGTCTCTCGATATTGAGATAATTTATCGAGTTTTTGTCAAACTGTGCGTGTGCTGGCCAAATACCCACCCAATACTTGTCTATTCCTTTACATATTGGTACGAGGGTGGCCGCGCCGCATGTCCATCACTGTTCATGCCCGAACATTTGCCTGTACACTATTGGTCATCATGGACAGTGACAGTTGCCCCTTGACATTCACTTTAATGATGCCTAGCGGTGTGCCCAGTCAGTCGCACACACATGAGGTTGTCTCGTGGTTTTAGACATCATTTTCTTGCTGCTCGGAGTTGTGCTGACATTCGGCACCTTCATCTTTGTGTCCTCCGAGTTTTCTTTGGTTGCACTTGACCAGGCATCCGTCGAACGGCGAGCATCAGCAGGCGATAAGCGCGCAGCACAAGTCCTGAAAGCCACACGCACGTTGTCCACCCAGCTATCTGGTTCCCAGGTCGGAATCACGCTGACAACTATTTTGCTGGGCTATACAACTCAGTCGGTTCTGACCCGACTGATCAACGACGGCCTGATATCCGTGGGATTAGCCAGCGCCATTGCCGGAACAATCGGCGTACTCGTCTCAGCCGTGCTCATCAATGCATTTTCGATGCTCTTCGGTGAGCTGCTGCCCAAGAACCTTGCTCTGGCGCATCCGCTGAAAACCGCCGGTATGGTGGTGCCATTCCAGATGGCGTTCACGTGGATCTGCAAACCGATCATCTTCCTGCTCAACGGCACAGCGAACGCGATTTTGCGGCTAATAGGCATTGAACCCCAGGAAGAGATCTCCTCTGCCCGGTCGGCGTCCGAACTGGCCGCCCTCGTGCGTCACAGTGCAGAAGAAGGAACACTGGACACCTCCACCGCATCTTTGTTCACGAACTCTATTCGAGTCGGTCAGCTCTCCGCCGTGGACGTGATGTCCGATCGAGGACTGCTGTGCACGCTTGGATCCGACGCGGTAGCTGCTGACGTCGTGGCACTGTCGAAGGAAACTGGTCACTCGCGTTTCCCCGTCATTGGTGATGACAGTGATGACGTGCTCGGTTTTGTCTCATTGCGCCGCGCGGTTGCTGTGCCGTGGGAGAAACGCTCTGACGTGTCCGTCCTGTCGTCCTCTCTGCTCAACCCCGCCCCGAAAGTGCCCGAGACGATGTCTCTAGCTCCGCTGCTGCTTCACCTGCGTGAAGAGGGCCTGCAGATGGCTGTTGTGGTGGACGAGTATGGCGGAGTTGCCGGCATCGTCACCCTGGAAGACGTCGTGGAAGAAATCGTCGGAGAGGTATCCGACGAGCATGATCATCGTCGTCTCGGTATACGCACTCAGGTTGACGGCACATACCTGGTGCCCGGCAGGCTGCGGCCCGACGAGCTGGCCGACCGGCTCGGAATTATCGTCCCCGACGAGGGCGGCTACGAAACCCTGGCTGGGCTGATCATTGACAATATTGGTCGCGTCCCCGAAACAGGCGACACAGTGGTGGTCGATCGTGTGCGCCTGACTGTCACGCAGATGCAGGGCCGGCGCGTCACGCAAATTGAAGTGGAGCCTCCCCAGACCGATGACCAGGAGCAGGAGGATGAGCTGATATGAGCCCCGCACTTGGCATCTTTCTGACCATATTGCTGTTGGCCATCAACGCGTTCTTCGTGGCGGGTGAGTTCGCCACCACCTCGACCAGGCGATCACAGATTGAGCCTCTGCGTGACAAAGGCGTGCGCGGCGCCAAGCAGGCGATGTACGCGCTCAAACATGTCTCCCTCATGCTGGCGATTTGCCAGCTGGGTATTACGGTGGCCTCCACGTCACTGGGATTCGTTGCTGAACCGGCGATCGCGCACCTCATTCACGACCCGCTGGTGGCAATCGGAATGCCGTCAGCAAGCGCTCACGTTGTCGCGTTTGTTGTGGCCCTCCTGATCGTCCTGTTCGCGCATGTGGTGTTCGGGGAAATGGTGCCGAAGAACATCTCGATCGCCATGCCGCACACCGCGCTGCTGATATTGGCTCCGCCGCTCGTCGCGATGGGACACGTACTGCACGGTGTAATCCATGCAATGGACAACGCAGCGAACTGGTTCCTGAAGATCCGCGGAATCGAGCCACAGTCGGAAATTTCCGCGACCTTCACCGTCGAAGAAGTCGCTTCGATCGTCAAGCTGTCGGAGCGCGAAGGAACAATCTCGGACGACCTGGGACTGCTCAGCGGAGCACTCGAGTTTTCTGAAGAAACCGCAAAGTCGGACATGGTCGCCCTCGACGATCTGATCACGGTTCCTCGCGACGCGACACCCAACGATGTCGAGCGCCTCGTGGCGCAAACGGGATTCTCACGCTTCCCGGTGACTGGAGACGGCGACGAAATCATCGGCTACATTCACCTCAAGGACATCCTCTATGCCGATACTGAAAAGGAGCGTCTGGAGCCGATCACCGCATGGAGGATCCGGAAGATGGATCGCGTCCATGAAAATGACGAGGTGGAAGACGCCCTGCGACGCATGCAGAAGTCGGGGACACACTGTGCACTGGTGATGGGGGAATCGGGGGCAGTCATCGGTGTATTGTTCTTGGAGGACATACTCGAAGACCTGGTCGGTGAAGTCAGGGATTCCCTGCAGCGCGGACAGCTCGGGTGACACTGTGCGGCAGAGATCTCGGCGGGGGAGTGCAACGTGCGTGATGGTGCCCACTGACGACCTGATGTGATGAATGACCCGTGCGTCTCGCGCGGATTAGGCTTCCCATCTGGCAGTGCATCAGCTAGTCTCGGTCACAGGCCGTTATAGTTTTGTGATCAGAGCTGTCGCGGGTTATATTGACGTCAGTGCTATGCGGCGCAATCAACAAGACGATGCGTCGAGGGCGATATCTGTGGAATTCAGGAAGGAACGGGCATGGGATCTGCGGAATTGACACCGCAAATCGATGCGCCACACACGGTACCTGAACAGGGTCACACTATCGCCTCCCCGTTTCCTCGTCGCAGCACGATCCACCAGCACACACGCCCTGAGTCCATCGACGCGCTCAGCGTGATCTCACCTTTCCCATCTCGCCGCTCGCTGCATGCGGACGCGTCGCCCTCGTCAATCGACGACGAAGCGGCTGACACCTCGCGAAATGAGGCTCTGGTCGGACTGGACGCGCTGCCCAAACGGGCTGATCGCCACGCTCGTCCAACACGTTCACGACGCGTGCGACGCACCACGACATCCTATACGAGGCAGAATAATGCGCCGTCGAGCCGCCTACGCACCCGCAAACCGCTGGCTCTCAGCGTCCTGGCTGTCGCCACTATTGGAATTGCGATCTCGCTGAGTGCATTCCTCAGCCCGCAGGATGTGTCCAACCAGCCGGTCGCAGCCACCTACAGCGGGCCTGCTCAGACCAGCTGGGCGACGATCGGAAACACGACCACGCATGCTGGGACGCTCGAGGCGTACGCCGGTGCCGCATCTCGTTCACGCGCACGCCAGCCACTGGACGTCGACCCGTGTGTGCAGGCAGAAGGTGCCGCTGACGGAAACCGTGCGGTGCGTGAATCTGCCAATGTCATGTGGCCATTGAAGCAGGGCAGCTACGAAGTGACCTCACCGTTCTCCATGCGCGTCTCACCCATCTCAGGCCAACTCCTCATGCATGAAGGCGTTGATATGGCGTCCACGCTGGGAGAGCCAATCCACGCGATTGCTGACGGCACGGTTGTCGAATTCAGCCAGGACTCCCGCTCAGGATCCTACGTGCGTATTGAGCACCGCCTCCCTGACGGCACCGTGTACTACTCGGCTTATGCCCATCAGAGTTCCAGTGACGTGCTGGTGAAGGAAGGCGACACCGTGACGGCCGGACAGGTGATCGGTGCGGTGGGCAATGAAGGATGGTCCACAGGGCCGCACCTGCACTTTGAAATCCGTACGGCAGATGACACGCCGGTCGATCCGATGCAGTGGATGCCGGAGCATCAGGCACATTTCCTGGATCAGGTATGTCAGTAAATTCCCAGCGGGCAGATGAGCGAGGACCACTCATCATCGCTCACCGAGGCGGAGCTGACGAGAGGCCCGAAAATACGATGCGCGCCTTCCGCGGAGCCATTGACGCGGGCGTGATCCACCAGGAAACCGATGTGCACCTGACGCTGGACGGTGTCGTTGTCGTCCACCACGACCCCTCCATACAGGTCACACACGGTGAACCGGTCACTATTGCGCAACGTACGTTCGACCAGATCCGCAGCCTTGATACGGCCAACGGTGAGCCGGTTGAACGACTCGAAGACGTGCTGAGCAAACTGCCGCTGGCGCGATGGAACATTGATGCAAAGGTTGATGAGGTTGTCGACCCGCTGATCCATGTCATTGATCAGGCAGAGGCGTGGGATCGAGTTGTCCTTGCCTCGTTCAGTGAGCCGCGTCTGCGCCGCGTTCGCCACGCCCGCCCCTTCGCTTCCACGTCGCTGGGAATGTCAGGGATCGCGAGGCTCATGGGCGCAGCTTCGACCGCCTCAAGTGCGCGCACATGGAACGTTCCTGGACCTGACCAGGGAGTGCTTGCCGCACAAGTGCCACTGGCATTTAGAGGGATTCGCGTGGTCACGCCGCGTTTCATTGCCACGGCACACCGACATGGCCTGGCTGTCCACGTGTGGACACTGAACGCCGCCGCGGATATTGAACACGTCAGGCGAATGGGAGTCGACGGCATTATTACCGACCGGCCCACGATGGCCCTGGAACTCGCGCGCCTCTGATATTTGTTTACTGCACACAGAAGTAGCGATGCGACGTCCGGCGGTGCGAAAATCAACCTATGGAGATTCTGACTGCCACCGGCCTGTCAAGTGCTGCCGGCCTGAACGCGTACATTCCCTTGCTCATCATGGGCGCACTGGACAAATTCACGTCGTGGGTGAATCTGCCACCCGCGTGGAACTGGCTGTCATCATGGTGGTCGCTGGGAATCCTCGCAGTCCTTCTGGTCGTCGAAGTCGTCGCTGACAAGATCCCGGCCCTCGATTCGGTCAACGACATCGTGCACACATTCATTCGGCCGGCATCCGGTGGCATTGTCTTCGCCTCTGGTGTGGGTGCACAAACGGTTGCCACCAACGACCCGGACTCGTTTTTTGCCGACACGTCCAACTGGCTGCCCATCGTCATCGGACTGGTGATCGCGCTGGTCGTCCACCTGACGAAAGCATCCGCGCGTCCGATCGCCAATGTGACAACCGCAGGCCTGGCCACCCCGTTCATCTCCGCAGGCGAGGACACGGCGTCCCTGGGGATCTCACTGCTCGCCGTGGTGGCCCCCATCATTGCTCTGATCCTGGTCGTCATTGTCATCGCATTCATGGCGTGGGCGATCGTGACGGTGCGCCGCTCCCTACAGCGCGTCCCACGATCAGGTCGTCACGAACGAGAGATCATCAGCGACGCGGACACCCTCGACAATCTCAACGATGCACGAGGGCGGCCTACGCGTGACTAAATGCCGGGTGATCCTTTCCACTGGCTGTGCGCGTGAGCAGGGGAGCGCCACTGCAGGCGGAAGTGCTAAACTCGACAGGCGTTGGCCCCGATAGCTCAGCGGATAGAGCGTCTGCCTCCGGAGCAGAAGGTCGCAGGTTCGAGTCCTGTTCGGGGCGCTCACAGGCAGGCGCTCAATGAGAGATTGAACGCGGGGTGCGCCACAGTGCGGTAACGAGTGGAAGCACGGTGCCGATGCCGTCTAATCTTGAACCATGACGCCTGAAGAACTTTCTGCACTGATCACGCGCATTGTGCGCGATGCCGCCCACGCCGGCACCATCACCCTGGATGAGGCTGACATCCCTGAAACAGTGACCGTGGAACGCCCTCGGCAACGCGAACACGGAGACTGGGCATCCAACGTTGCGATGCAACTGGCCAAGAAAGCACACACCGCGCCGCGTGCCCTGGCCACCGTCGTGGCAGACGCACTGCGTGAGAACGAGGGGATCGACAGCGTTGAGATCGCAGGTCCGGGATTCATTAACATCCGACTGGCCGCAGCCAGTGCCGGCGAGCTTGCGCGCACCATCGTGGAAGCAGGCGAAGCATATGGGCGCAACGACTCACTTGCCGGCACGCATATCAACCTCGAATACGTCTCGGCCAACCCGACCGGCCCGATTCATCTGGGTGGCGCACGCTGGGCGGCCGTTGGCGATTCGCTGGCCCGTTTGATCAGCGCGAGCGGCGCAGAGGTCACGCGCGAATACTATTTCAACGATCACGGCTCCCAGATTGACCGTTTCGCCCGCTCACTGGTGGCGCGCGCTCGCGGTCAGGAAGCGCCCGAGGACGGGTATGGCGGCCAGTACATTCAGGACATCGCAGACCAGGTGCGTCACGATGCGGCGGCAGCAGGGGAGCCTGATCCTGCCACACTGCCGGATGAAGAGGCTGTCGAGGCATTTCGCGCTCGCGGCGTTGACCTGATGTTCGCGCAGATCAAGGATCGCCTGCGCGCCTTCCGCGCCGAATTTGACGTGTTCTTCCACGAAGACTCCCTGCACACCTCCGGAGCCGTCACGCGTGCCATCGAAATCCTGCGCGAACGCGGCGAAGTGTTTGACGAGGATGGCGCCGTCTGGCTGCGCACCACCGATTACGGTGATGACAAAGACCGCGTCCTCATCAAGTCGGACGGCCAGGCTGCCTACTTCGCAGGCGACGTGGCCTACTACCTGGATAAGCGCTTCCGCGGAGCAGACGCGGCAATCTACTTGCTCGGCGCTGACCACCACGGCTACATCGGCCGCATGATGGCCATGTGCGAAGCATTCGGCGACAAGCCAGGTGTCAACATGCAGATCCTGATCGGCCAGATGGTCAACCTGGTCAAGGACGGACAACCGGTGCGCATGTCGAAACGAGCCGGCACGATCGTCACCCTTGATGACCTGGTGGATGCTGTGGGCGTTGACGCCGCGCGCTACTCACTGGTGCGCGTATCGATGGATTCAAACGTGGACATCGACCTGGACCTGCTGTCCTCGCACACAAACGAAAACCCTGTCTACTACGTGCAGTACGCACATGCCAGAACCTGCAACGTGGCGCGTAATGCAGCTGAACACGGTGTCAGCCGAGACGCCGGATTCGACCCGTCCGCGTTGGACCATCCTGCCGACAGTGAACTGCTCGGAGTGCTCGCCACATTCCCGGCGCTTGTTGCGCAGGCCGCTTCAATGCGTGAACCTCATCGTGTGGCTCGTTACCTCGAACAACTTGCTGCAACGTACCACGCATGGTACGGGCAGTGCCGCGTCACCCCTCGCGCTGACGAGGACGTGACCGAGTCCCACGTGGCCCGCCTGTGGCTCAACGATGCGGTGACGCGGGTTCTGCGTAACGGACTGGCACTGCTGGGAGTGAGCGCCCCTGAGCGCATGTAGTGCACGCAGCTTGTCCAGCGCCAGGAATCGAGAAAGAGGACCACGATGTCAGCACATGATGCACAGGACGACCCGACTCTGATCCCCAGCGTGCCAGCAAAAGCAACCGTTGGTACCCTCGTCTGTCCCGAGCCTTCCGAGCGTGCGGACATGTGGCCGTGGTCAGCTCGCCGCACAGATGATGGTGTCATCGAAATCGGTGGGTGCGCGCTGACGGAGATGGCCGAAGAGTTCGGCACGCCGCTTTTTGTTCTGGATGACCGCGACCTTCAGGCTCGCGCTCGTATGTGGGCGTCCACCATGACCGAGGAATTCTGGGACGGATACGGCATGAACGGTGGCGACGCATTCTATGCTGCCAAGGCTTTCATGTGCTCCCACGTGGCCCGCACCGCCACTGAACGTGGCATGGGCATCGACACCTCCACCTTCGGGGAGTTGACCAGTGCGCTGCGCAGCGGCGTGGACCCCGAGCGCATCGGCCTGCATGGGAACAATAAGTCGGACGAGGAAATCCGTGTGGCGCTCACTGCTGGTAACGGCCGAGGCATTGCCCGCATCTTCGTGGACTCACCTGGTGAAGTGGATCAGATTCAACGCATTGCGGCCGAGAGCGGCGTGACAGCGCGTGTCATGGTTCGAGTGAAGACCGGCATCCATGCAGGTGGCAACGAGATGATTCAAACCAGCCACGAAGACCAGAAATTTGGTCTATCGGTGGCAGGAGACGATGCGATGAGCGTCGTCCGTGCGATTCTGGATGCTCCGAACCTGACGCTGGTGGGTCTGCATAACCATATCGGCTCGCAGATCGCTCAGGCTGAGCCTTTTGCCCACGCCGCACGGATAGTCATGGGTTTCCGCCACAGGATTCATGAGGAACTGGGTGTCCTCGTCGATGACATCGATCTGGGTGGGGGACTGGGCATCGCCTATACGTCAACCGACCCGATTCCACCCACACCTGCGCAGGTGGCGCGTGAATTGGCTACAACCGTTCGAGCAGAAGCTGAGCGCTATCACGAACCAGTCCCGCGAGTGAGCGTGGAGCCAGGACGCTCCGTGATCGGCACGACAACGGTCACCGTGTACACGGTGGGTGCGGTGAAGGACGTGCAGGTCAGTGACGATCTGGTGCGCCGCTACGTGGCTGTCGACGGGGGAATGTCGGACAATATTCGACCCGCACTGTACGACGCGGAATATTCCGTCACGCTGGCGAATCGGCGGCTTAGTGCACCGCTGGTGCGCTGCCGAGTGGTTGGAAAGCATTGCGAGTCCGGTGACATCGTCGTGAAGGACGTCGACCTGCCCGCTGACCTGCATCGCGGTGACCTGCTGGTGGTGCTGGCGACGGGAGCCTATGGCTGGTCGATGGCGTCGAATTACAACATGGTGCCGCGGCCAGGCGTTGTGGCCGTGCGCGACGGGAATGCTGAGGTTATCGTGCGTTCCCAAAGCGTGGAAGATCTACTGGCCTGCGACGTGGGCCTCGCCTGACCTGCGTGAAGCTGGGTGAAGCTTCAGGATCACTGGCAGCTGTGCGCCCTATTACGTCAATGCCACTTGCACCAGTGGCGCAGTGCGTTATGGTCGATGCATGGCTGATTCGACCTCTCACGTGAATGACATTGTGTTGAAACAGGGAATGACCATCCCGCAAGTTGGTTTTGGTACCTACCAAATACCGCCTGAAGAAACTGCAGAACGGGTCGAACAGGCGATTGAGGCGGGATATCGGCACATCGACACTGCCGCTGGATATCACAATGAAGCCGGCGTTGGTAAGGCGATTCGACGTTCAGGTCTGGAGCGTTCCGATATTTTCGTGACGACGAAGTTGCAAAATAGCGATCACGGTGCTGACCGAGCCATTGAGGCGCTGGATAATTCCCGACGTGCGCTTGGTCTCGATGTCATCGACCTGTATCTGATTCACTGGCCGGTTCCCTCGAAAGATCTTTTTGTCGAAACGTGGCGTTCCATGATCCGCATGCTCAACACGGGAGCCGTGCGCGCGCTGGGCGTCTCCAACTTTCTGCCTCATCACCTCGACCGTCTACGCGACGAGACGGGCGTGACACCGGTGATCTTACAAACCGAAGTTCATCCGTCTTTCTCGCAGCCTGACGTATTGTCCGATGCTCGTAACCGGGGAATGGTCATCGAAGCGTACTCACCGTTGGGCCAGGCGCGCGACCTCGAGGACCCGGTGATCCTCGACATCGCTGAGCGTGCCGGTGTCACCGCGGCGCAGGCTGTTCTGGCGTGGCATATGCAACGTGGTCGCGTGGTCATTCCCAAGACCACGTCGCCTGAGCGCATGGAGGAAAACCTGGCTGCAGCTGGTGTGAGCCTGCCGGAAACTGACTTGGAGGCGATCGATGCCCTCCACAGTGAAAGCGGCCGCATCGGGGCGCATCCGGACGAATTTGAGTAAAGAGCGTTTAAACTGGCAGAACTGCGTGTTGCGTAGGGGTTGTTGTGTGTCGCGGCAGTTCAGGCGTAGTTTAGACCAGAAGATATTGACACCTGTAGTGTGTGATCACGTTGTGGACAAACTAATCAGAATGTGAAACCTTGCGTCTTTCTTGAATGCATCTGACTTAACCTGCGGTTTATCTGAAGTTAAATTCTCAGATTTCTTTCAACATGGTAAAAGTGAGGTCAAGAATGCGTGTGCAGCGTAATGTAACGCGGGCTGCCCGGCTGACAGCAGTGACGGTTGCTCTTGGCGTGGCCAGCGCTGGCGTCGTCACGGGAGTGGGGAGTGCCCAGCCTGGAACACCAGCTGACGACGGTGCAGAAGTGGAAGTTGCTCAATCTGGAGATGCCCCTCAGTCACCTGATGGCGCCCAGTCAGGACAGCCAGTAGCGGCGAACCAGCCGGCCGCAACAGACAGGGCGGCAGACGAGGGAACCCCCCAGGCGAACGATGCGAGCGATCCTGAGCCAGGTGTTCCTTACGTCCAGAATTTTGCGATTAACCTCAAGCGCGGCGTCAGTTCAGATCAGTTTAACTCTGCCGTGGCGGCCGTGCGTGACACGGGTGCCGTGATCCTGCAGCAGTACCCGCAGATCGATTCATTCTTTGCTCAGACAGCTGACAGAAACTTTGCGGAGCACGTGCGCACGACACTGGCCGACAAGAAGGTGCCGTTGACGAACGTCGGACCCACCCGCTACGCCAAGGTTAAAGGTGACGAGATTGTCGTGGAAGCGGCTCAAGACTCAGCCCCGTCAGGGCAGCCAGGCACATCGACGAGGATGACGGGTCGCAGCCAGCTTGAAAAGAACAGTGAACTGGACCAGGAGTACACACCCGATCCTCAATCCGAAAAAGCGTGGGGTCTGAAGGCTGTCCGTGCCGACCAGGCAGCGACCGTCGATGTCATGCTTGAGCCGGTCACGGTTGGTGTCATCGACTCCGGTATCGATGGAACTCACGAAGACCTCAAGGACCAGATCGATCACAGCAAATCCGTTGGATGCTCTCGCAATGGTATTCCTGACACCTCGTTTGAGGCATGGCAGCCCTCCCCGACATCTGGATCTGATCACGGGACACACGTCGCCGGAACGATTGCTGCAGCGCACAATGGGATCGGCGTTGACGGTGTAGCACCGCATGCGAAACTTGCCGCGATTAAGGCAGGAAACGCTGATGGTCTGTTCTACCCCGAATACGTTACCTGCAGCTTCATCTGGGCTGCAGAACACGACATCGCGGTGACCAATAATTCATACTTCACCGATCCGTGGGAACACTGGCTTCCCACTGAAGAAAACCAGGCTGCAGGCCTGGAGGCCGTGACTCGCGCGGTTGCTTACTCCCACGACCACGACGTGCTCAACATCTCGGCTGCCGGCAATGACGATCGCGACATTGACAACGCGACGACAGACAGTGGCAGCCCGAATGATGTGGCTGGAGCTGCAATTGAGAACCGCTCGTCAGTGGGAGGCGTGGACCTTCCCAGCGATCTTTCCGGAGTGGTCGTGGTCTCTTCGGTGGCAAAGCCAAAGGGTTCAGATCCGCTTGACGGACCCTTCATTCGCTCATACTTCTCGAACTACGGCGCGAATGCTATTGATGTCGCCGCACCTGGATCGAGAATCTTTTCAACGATTCCACTTGGTTTCGACTGGAGGGATGAGACTGCACTGTACGCATCGAAGAGCGGTACATCTATGGCGTCGCCACATGCCGCAGGCGTTGCAGCACTTTTGCGGTCCGTTAACCCGACGCTGAGTGCTGACCAGGCAACAAACCTTCTGCGTGAACAGGCAGGTGGCCGCTACAAGGTCTTGGCCGACCCGAACAACGCAGAGGCGCCAGACGGCAAGGAATACCGCGGCACCGGTCTGGTGGACGCACTGGCTGCTGTCACAGTGAATCAGCCTCAGCCGACGGTTGCGGGAGTGGAGTACTGGGACTCTGAGAGCCAGTCGTGGAAGGCCATTGCGGATGCGAAAGTTGCTCCCCAGGGTGAGTACGTCAGGATTCGTGCAGCAGTCTCCGGGCCCTACACGAAAGCTGCTTTGCGAGTCAACGGTCGGTCCGTGGCCACCCTTGACGGGACTGGCGCCTTCGACTCGCAAGTTGCCTTTCTGGAAGCTGAGTTGAAAGTCGCTCAGGCATTCACTGCGGACAGGAAGCTGGATGTTGCAGTCGACGCGTGGGGACGTAATAACGATGCGCGTGCTGATGACGATGTGACGGTGGCTGTTCAGGGAACTCTGGACACGACCCGCAAGCACGACGAGCAAAATAAGCAGCCAGCTGCATACAGTGCAAAGCCCAGCGTTGCCCGTACCGGCGCATCGGTGCCCGCGATGGCACTGGCCGGTCTTGCGCTTGCTGGGGCTGGAGCGTTGACAGCTTCGCGACGCATGACGCGTTCCTGATTTAGTGAGGATGGCACCGGGTGCAACCGCATCCGATGTCGCACTCAAACGTGGCGCCTGCACCGTGTGGTGTGGGCGCCACGTTGTCTGTCCAGGCCACCACAGGCAGCGCCGGCGGGAATCCTTCGCTCTTTGAGCAGCCCCGGCGAACCCTCGGCGTTCAACAACCGCCGTTCAACAATCTCAGCGGGATCGCCCTCGTCCCTTTGCGCGCGAGCTGGGAGTAGCCGACAGGGGGTCTTCAGGCCAGGCATGCTTCGTGTACCGGCCGCGAAGCTCGGAGCGAACCTGTTGGTAGGGACCAGCCCAAAACGACGCAAGATCGGAAGTGATCGCCACCGGACGACCGGCCGGATCGGTTAGGTGAATAATCAGCGGAACTCGGCCGTCGACGAATCTGGGCGTAGACGTCCACCCGAATGCTTCCTGGACTCGCAGCGTGAGCGTCGGCCCGTTCTCAGTCCACTCAATGCGCCGACGTGCTCCCGTTGGAATCTCAATATCGGGCGGAGTCAGTTCATCCAGTCGCGCAGCCTGAGGCCAGGGCAACAGCGAACGCAACAGTCGCATCGTATCGATGCTGGTCAGTGGTTTTCCCGAAGCCAAGGCAGGTAAATCCTCAGCTCCCCACTGCGGAAAACTCGAGGCCAATGCTGCATCCGACACATCCGGCCACGGATCTGTGACAGTCTCGTGAAGCGCTGCCATGCGGGCACGCAACTGCACGGCGGTCGGTGTCCACGTCAGCGCTGACATTCCGTGCTCATTCAAGACCTGCGCCATGAGATCTTGAACAGTCTGCGGCGGCAGTGTCCTGAGTGACCGTGACGCGAGTCGAATAGCACCCAGCATGGTGGCCTGTTCGCCGCGAAATCGCTGTGCTGCCGGATCATACCAGGCGCGCGTGTCCTCATGGACAAGGGCGCCCGCACACCCCAGCGCATCATCCTCGCTGAGGGGGAGCGCCGCCCGGATCAGCGCGGTTGAACTGCCTGACGGCCGTGTCATATCGCTCACCGCCAGCCACTGCTGTCCGGCGAGGGGACTGGTGGCGGGCAGGGACGCTCCCAGACCGGACACCGACTGGTAGGACAAGGGAGAATCGCGGCGCCTACGCATGATCCACTGCGGGTGAGCGGTGGCCGCGACGAGGGCAAGCTGGTCATCACGGCTGAGCTGATCTGCAGGTGCGTGGCGCGACATGTCGGCAGCGTATCGACCCATGAGGCGTGTCAGTCGCGCCGACTGGTCGCGTATATGCGACCACTCGGCGTGCGAGGAGTGGCGCAGGCGGCGCACGCTGGCAGCAAGATCGGCGTTGTCACAGCGAATCTGCTCATCAATGATCGCAACACACTCACACGCGGCCTCCACCCCGATGACCGGCGCGCAGGCTGCCAGTGCGTGAGCAAGCGAGGGTGCGACCGGCAGTCGCGCAATCATCTCGCCATGAGGTGTGGGCGCGCCCTCAGTGTCGAGCGCCCCGATAGCGACCAGCGCCTCGCGAGCAGCCTGGACATTGCCCGAGGGTGGCTGATCCATCAACGGCAAGTCAGCAAAGTCGCGCACGCCCCACACCGCGCACTGCAACAGTGCATCAGTCAGATCAGACTCCACGATTTCCGGGGCCGGGGTCTGCCGGCGGCGCGCCCACTCATTTTCCGCGCAGCACCGCACCGCCCAGCCAGGGCCGAGCCTGGCTGCACGCCCTGAACGCTGCACCATCTCAGCTCGTGACGCTGGCACTGTGACCAGGGTGGTGACACCGCGTGCCGGGTCGATGGACGGGTGGCGAGCCAGCGCAGAATCAACAACGACGCGCACTCCGGGAACAGTCAGTGACGATTCAGCGATCGACGTGGACACGATGACGCGTCGCCGTCGCTCGCAGCCCTCAGGCACAGGTGTCAGGATACGGTCCTGCTCGGCCGCCGACAGAGCAGACAACAGAGGCACTATCTCCACGTCGCCCCGCAGACGCGCACGCAACTCATCAATCAACATGCGGATCTCGCGTGCACCTGGCACAAAGACCAGGACATCTGCGCTGGTGCGCTGCACAGTCTCATCGACAACGCGACCCATGTGAGCCAGGAACTCTCGACTTACTCCCACTCGGCCACTGCCACCGGCAGGTGCGAGAGCAGAAACGCTCGGTGCGGCAGGCGCCCACGACTGTTCCAGTGGAAACAGCACGCCCGGCGCCTCAATCGTCATGACATCTGCGCCCTCGCACTCGCAGGCGTGGGTGCGGACGAAAGTCAGTGTTGGCGCCATATCCAGCGTTGCCGAGGTGAGGAAGATCGTCAGATCCTCACGCAGTGTCTGCCGTACATCGAGCAGGAACGCCAGGGCCAGATCAGAGTCGAGCGCACGCTCATGGAACTCGTCCAGAATGACGGCACTCACTCCTGGCAAATCCGGATGAGCCTGGAGGCGGCGCACCAACACGCCAGGGGTGACCATCTCGATACGCGTGTGCGGGCCGACGGCGCGCTCGCCGCGCACCGTGAACCCGACCGTTTCCCCCACACGCTCACCCAGCAGGGAGGCAATTCGTCGGGCGGAAGCGCGCGCAGCCATACGTCGCGGCTGCGTGCAGACCACCGTGCCGCTGACGCGCGCTGCGACAGCGGGCGCAATGAGCGTCGTCTTACCGGACCCGGCGGTGGCTGACACGACGGCAAACGTCCCCGGGTGCGCGGCGCGCGTCACCTGATCGAGGACTGACACGATAGGCAGGTCCGGTGGATGTGTGATCAGATCAAACAGCGATCGCCGGGGCTCGCTGGCACTCGACCCCGGATCCGTCACAGTGTCAGTGTGCTCACTCGACGAAGTCAGCACTGATCATGAACGTCATCGAGTAGTCCTCGCCCGGTTCCAGCACGATCAGGTCGATCCCGGAATTGAACGCATCAGGCGGGCAAGTCATCGGCTCAACAGCGGTGGCGATACGTCCCTGCTGATCACCGGAGTACACCTGAACCCACGGCGCGTCAGAGGTGACCGACACGGATGAGCCACCCTCGTCACACAGGCTGACTTGCCACGTGCCGTCGGGCAATTCGGTGAACGCGTGATCGACCGACTGGCTGCCGATGAGCCGCCCGGAGCGGAAATCCAGATCCAGATCTTCCACATCCTTCAGCTCGACGGGTGCCAAACGCTTATCGACATCGAAAACCTTGCCGGCCGGAACCGTCAGCGTCATCGCGTCGATCGACTGCTGACCGATCGTGATGTAGGGGTGGTGTGAGCAACCATAGGGGGCAGGTTCGCTGCACACATTCTTCGCGTAGATCGTGATGCTCAGGCCGCGCTCCGCGCTCAGTGCGTACGTCACCGACAGGTCGAGGGCGAAGGGGTAGCCGTATTGCGGCGGCAGGAATGTGCTCATGGTCGCTGAATCAGAATCGGAGTGTACGACGGTCCAGTCGGTCCAGGACACCAGCCCGTGCAGAGCTGCCCCGGTTTCGATTTCGTTTCGCGGCACGTCCATGCGCTCACCGTTCCACGTGTACGTCGCCTCGGTGATGCGGTTGGGCCACGGTGCCAGCGTCTTGCCGAAGTAGCCCTTCGTCAAAACGTTCGGGTCGAACGGAAGCGTGACATCGCGGCCGTTGAACGTCAGGGAAGCAAGAGCCGCTCCCACCGACACCACGTGAGCGGTGTATGCGCCTGCGCGCAGAGTAATATCGTGTCCGGAAAGTGTGCGTGTCATCGTTCCCACCCATCTGTGCTGGCAATCGTCATAGATTTCTTCCAGTGTAGTGGCTCGAGGCCGCCGCGCTGACACCCCGAGCGCGGGTGACGGAACCCACGCCGAGGGTGGCGCGAAGCACTGCTACATCACCGCTGCAATATCGAAGCGGCGCAGCTGCTCGCGCACCTTGTCCACGTGCTCCACACTCGGGGGCTTGACGTCCTCCAGCGTGTACGTCATCCCCAGGTTCTTCCACTTGTCAATCGCCATCTGGTGGAACGGAAGGACTTCCAGACGGGACACGTTCGGCCACTTTTCGACGATCTGTCCCACTCGGTCGATGTTGTCCGGATCGTCGGTCAAACCCGGCACCAGGACGAAACGTACCCATACTTCGATGCCGTGCTGAGCCAGGCGATCCCCGAAACTGATGGTGGGTTGCAGGTCGCGGCCAGTGACCTTTCGGTAGGTATCAGGATCACCGGACTTCACGTCGAGCAGCACCAGGTTCGTGTCCTCGAGCATTTCATCGGTTGCCATCGCACCCAGGAAGCCGGAAGTGTCCAGCGCCGTGTGAATACCCATTTCACGGGCGCCGCGCAGGATGCGTGCAGTAAAAGCAGGCTGCATCAGTGCTTCGCCGCCCGACAGCGTGATTCCGCCGCCGGTGGTACGGAAGATTCTGCGATAGCGCTTAATGCGGCGCAACAGTTCATCGGACTCGATGGGCTGGCCGTCGCGCATATTCAGAGTGTCAGGGTTGTGGCAATACAGACAGCGCAGCGGGCACCCGTTGAGGAAAATCGTCATGCGGGTACCAGGTCCGTCCACCGCGGTCACGAGTTCCCACGAGTGAATCGACCCGAGTGTTCCTTCGCGCATACGGCGCAGACGATCTGTTCGCTCAAGGTCGGTCAGCTCCTGCAGGCCGGCTGTGCCCGCCCCGGCCATCCGATTAGCTGGCGGCTGAAAATCCTGGTCGCCGAGCAGCTCAATAGCCACTGGCTGTGACTGTGTCGTCATGTATGCACCTCCTGCCATAAAAAGCGCTTGGCTGCCTGCCATCGTTGAATCGATCGGCAGGCAACCAAGCGGCACGTTTCAGTTTTCTGATCTTCGCATTGCGGTGTCATCGCGCAGTGCCGAGGACGCCCTCGTACCTGCGGGGATCAGGCTGAGTGGTGGAACGTACGGGACAGAACATCCAGCTGCTGCTCGCGGGTGAGCTTCACGAAGTTCACTGCGTAGCCGGACACACGCACCGTCAGGTTCGGGTATTTCTCAGGATGGTCGATCGCATCTTCCAGGGTGGAACGGTCCAGCACATTAATGTTGGCGTGGTACAGCCCCTTGATGCCGCCGTTCTCCTCACGCTTGTCCTTCATGTCGGCCAGGCGCTCATCAAACGTCTTCGTTGCCATGATCTCTCCTTCTCAGGTTGTTTCTAGTATTTCAAAAGAACTGTTCGTCGTCTCAATCAGTCTTCAGGAATGAAGCCGGAATCGAGGATGCCGACCAGGTTCGTGACCTGCTCGCCCTTGTTCCGACCCAGACCTGATGGCGTGATCGTGTTGGTCAACGAAATGCCGTCAAGGGCATCGTTGTAGTCCAGTTTACCGACCGACAACATGGATGCGACCATGCCGTGCGTGTCCACACCGTTCTGCGGGTTGGCGCCCGGCGCGAAAGGTGTGCCGGCCTTGTGTCCGCAGGGGAACGCGCCGGTTGCGCGGCCGTAAACCACGTTCGAGGTAATGGTCAGCACCGACTGAGTCGGGATGGCATCACGGTACAGGGGGATCTGACGGATCTTGTCCATGATGGTGTGAACAACGGTGGCGGCGATTTCGTCTGCACGATCATCGTCGTTGCCGTAGGTCGGGAAGTCACCTTCGACCTCGTAGTCCACAACCAGGCCGGTCTCATCACGCACGGGAACGACCTTGGCGTACTTGATGGCAGCCAGGGAGTCGGCCACGATGGACAGGCCGGCGATACCGCAGCCCATGGTGCGCACGATATCCGAATCATGCAGTGCCATTTCCATCGCTTCGTAGGCGTAACGGTCGTGGCAGTAGTGGATGATGTTGAGGGCCTCAACGTAGGTGCCCACAACCCAGTCCAGCATGTCCTCGTACTTGGCCCAGACCTCATCGAAGTCCAGCGGGCCGTCACCCTTGATGGGCTCGTACTCGTCAACGATCTGCTTGCCGGTCATCTCATCGCGACCACCGTTGATGGCGTACAGCAGAGCCTTGGCGGCGTTGACGCGCGCGCCGAAGAACTGCATCTGCTTGCCCACGCGCATCGGAGACACACAGCATGCGATCGCTGCATCGTCGCCCCAGTGAGCGCGGATCTGCTCATCGGATTCGTACTGGATGGAGGACGTCTCGATCGAGATCGAGGCGCAGAATTCCTTGTAACCTGCGGGCAGGTTCTCATCCCAGAAGATCGTGATGTTTGGCTCGGGAGCCGGTCCCAGGTTGCGCAGTGTCTGCAGCAGACGGAAAGACGTCTTGGTGACCAGTGTGCGACCGTCCTCTGAGAAACCGGCATCTGACCAGGTTGCCCAGTAGGGATCGCCGGAGAAGATCTGATCGTACGCCTCGGTGCGCAGGAAACGCACGATACGCAGCTTGACAACCAGGGCGTCGATGATTTCCTGAGCGTCCTGCTCGGTGATCACGCCTGCCTTGAGGTCGCGCTCGAAGTAGATATCGAAGAATGCGGACAGGCGGCCGATCGACATTGCAGCGCCGTCCTGAGACTTCACGGACCCGAGGTAAGCGAAGTAGGTCCACTGCACAGCTTCCTGCGCGTTCTTCGCGGGGCCGGAGATGTTGAAGCCATAGCTGGCAGCCATGCTCTTCAGTTTCTTCAGAGCCTTGATCTGCTCGGCGTGTTCTTCACGGTAGCGGGCCCAGTGCTCGGAGAACGGCTGATCAGCGTAGCGGTCCTTGTCAACCTGCTTGGCTTCGATCAACGCGTCGACACCGTACAGAGCGACGCGGCGATAGTCACCGATGATACGGCCACGGCCGTAGGCGTCCGGCAGGCCGGTGATGATGTGGGAAGAACGGGCTGCGCGAATACGAGGTGTGTAAATATCGAACACGGCATCGTTGTGGGTCTTGCGGTACTGAGTGAAGATCTTCTTCACGTCAGGGTTGACCTCTTTGCCGGCTTCCTTGATGGCGGTTTCCACCATGCGCCATCCGCCGAACGGCATCATCGCGCGCTTGAGGGGTGAGTCGGTCTGCAAGCCGACGATCACATTGTCGTCGTCGCTGATGTATCCGGGGCCGAACGCGTCAACGTCTGCCGGTGTATCCGTGTCAACGTCGAGTACGCGCTTCCTGCGCTCCTCGGACAGGTAATTCTTCTCCAGTGTGTCCCACAGGCGCAGTGTCTTGTCTGTAGGGCCAGAAAGGAAGGAGGCGTCGCCCTCGTATGGCGTGTAGTTGCGCTGAATGAAATCACGAACGTCGATGTGCTCGGTCCATGCACCGCGCTCGAACCCATCCCACGGGTCTTCGCTGACGGATGTTGGAGCGGTCATCTGGGTGGTCATAATCCCTCTTCTCCGGTTCCGGTCCCTTCGATCTGAAGGGTTTCGGTGGCGTGGTTCGCGGCCAGCCAATGTATGTCTGTTTGACATCTGACCCTATTGTCTCTCGAAAGCGCTGGGCCTTCTAGGAGGATCCTGAATCAGGACCTATGGACTACGTCTCACTGCGCGTGGTTATGCTGACGGCATTCTGAGCAACGGGACAAAAGTCCCATGACGAATGTCGCATTATGCAGTAAGCGACGAGGGAGTCCTGTCCGCGCCGGATCAGAAGCGTGGAATGTTGCGCATATTTGACGTTGCCATTGACACTGCTTCGCCGGCACCGCGGTTCAACACGATCTTCGACATGGCCGTGGCAAAGCCGAACAGCTGCTCGCCGGTAATTTCAGGTGGAAGGCTCAGCGCGTTTGGATCGGTGATGACTTCGACGAGGGAGGGACCGCGATGGCTGAGCGCCCTCGTCAAGGCGTTGCGCACATCCTGAGGATCGTCCACGCGTTCAGCCTGGAATCCCATTGCGGACGCGACATCTGCATAGTGCATGTCGTGCACGTCGGTGCCGAAGTCAGGCATTCCGTCCACGAGCATCTCCAGCTTGACCATGCCCAGCGTTGAGTTATTGAACACGATGACCGTGATGGGCAGGTCATGCATGCGGGCTGTGACCAGCTCGCCGAGCAGCATTGACAGGCCGCCGTCGCCTGAAATGGAGATCACCTGGCGGTCCGGGAATGCTTCCTGAGCGCCGATGGCCTGAGGCAGAGCATTCGCCATTGATCCGTGCAGGAAGGAGCCGATCAGTCGGCGCGACCCCAGCGGATCGATGTAGCGGGCTGTCCACACGTTGCACATGCCGGTGTCGGCGGTGAAGATCGCGTCGCGTGCGGCAATCTCGTTCAGGACGTGTGCGACGTATTCGGGGTGAATCGGCTTGATGTGCTCGACCTTGCGCGTATAGGAGCCGACGGGTGCCTTCATGATCTTGGCGTGCTTCTTGAGCTGCTTCTTCAGGAATGCTGATGAGCGGCGTCCCTTGAGCTGCGGCATGAGGCTGTCAATCAATGCCTTGACATCGGCGCAGATCGGTAGGGACACGTCGGTGCGTCGTCCGAGTTTTTCGGGGCTGTTGTCGACCTGTACGGTCAGCGTGTCAGGCAGGAACTGGTTGTACGGAAAGTCTGTTCCAAGCAGCAGCAGGACATCCGCATCGTTCATGCCTTCTGCAGCTGCGCCGTATCCCAGCAGGCCGGTCATGCCGACATCGAAGGGGTTGTCGTACTGAATGAAGTCTTTCCCGCGCAGGGTATGCCCGATTGGTGCCTGCAGTGCGTCTGCCAGTGCAATGACCTCATCATGTGCGCCCGTCACACCGATACCCGCGAAAATCGCGACCTTCTTGGCTTTGTTGAGCATGGTGGCAAGCTGAGCAACATCATCGGGGTTGGGGTGCAGAATCGGACGGCGAGCCGGAACGAACTGGGGTGTGGGAGCCTGCGCCTTCTGGTCAGACACGTCACCGGGAATCGTCACCACTGCGACACCCTGAGTGCCAATCGCGTGACGGATCGCAGCGTTCATGACGCGCGGAGCCTGTTGAGCGGTGGAAACCATTTCGCAGTACGACGAGCACTCCACAAAAAGCCGGTCGGGGTGGGTCTCCTGGAAGTAAGACTGTCCGATCTGCACGCTGGGAATGTGTGAGGCGATAGCCAGGACAGGCGCGCCGGAACGCTGCGCATCAAAGAGGCCGTTGATCAGGTGCAGGTTTCCCGGGCCGCATGAACCCGCACACACTGCCAGTTTTCCGGACACCTGAGCATCAGCGGCAGCGGCGAACGCGGCCGACTCCTCGTGGCGCACGTGCACCCAGTCGATACCGCCCCTGGCGGATCCTCCGGTTTTGCGCACCGCATCAACAATTGGGTTGAGCGAATCGCCCACGATTCCATAGATCCGATGTACTCCAGCTTCCACCAATTGGCTGACGAGTTGTTCTGCGACGTTCATTGCGTCTTTTTCCTTAACCGTCGAGGATCGATCTGCGAATCACCACATACATGCGGCGCATCTTTTACTGTACGCAATCTTGCTGCCATATACCTCGTGATGACGCTCACGAGGGAGCCCTCGCTCGCAGTGACGGTCGCCATTGACGAGGGGCGAGCATCAACGACGCGGATCCATGTGCCGCACACTGGACACTGTCGCATCGGGCCTGTGGCCTTGGTTAGGATCACTATCGAAACGTCTGATCAATGAAGGGGTGCACGATGTCGGAACAGCCGCGCACAGTGCGAGTCGCCATCCTGGGAGCGGGAACCGTCGGCTCGCAGGTCATTCGACTGATCCACGAACGAAGCGATGACTTGAGCGAACGATGCGGAGCGCAGCTGGAAATCTCAGCTGTCGTCGTGCGAAATGTGCACGCTCCGCGTGATGTTGACATCGATCCGGAACTGCTGACAACGGATGCGGCAGAAGCGATCGACCATGCAGACATCGTCATCGAACTGATCGGCGGCATTGAACCGGCACGTGAATACGTGCTGCGGGCCCTGAATGGTGGGGCAACGGTCGTGACCGGCAACAAAGCACTGCTTGCCGCCCACGGTCCGGAACTGTACGAGGCTGCGGCCCAGGCGGATACGGACCTGTACTTCGAAGCGGCAGTGGCTGGAGCCGTCCCAGTTGTCTACGGTCTGCGTGAATCGCTGGCAGGTGACAAGATCAGCCGTATTGTCGGCATCGTCAACGGCACGACGAACTTCATCCTTGATTCCATGCTCACCGCACACGCCAGCTACGAACAAGCCCTTGCCGACGCGCAGAAACGAGGCTACGCGGAAGCTGACCCCACTGCTGATGTCGAAGGGTATGACGCTGCCGCTAAGTGCGCACTGCTGGCCTCCCTGGCGTTCCATTCACGCGTATCCATGAACGATGTCAGCGTCGAAGGCATCTCGCAGATCACCGCTGACGACATGATGGAAGCGGCGCGCACCAATCACGTGATCAAACTGCTCGCCGTGGCTGAGCGTTGCCTCGACGATCTGGGCAATGAAGTGATCAACGCGCGCGTCCACCCGGCCCTCGTGCCGACAGGACACCCACTGGCCACTGTCGACGGCGTGTACAACGCCGTCATCATCGAAGGCGAATCTGCCGGACGGCTCATGTTCTACGGGCAAGGCGCAGGCGGTGCGCCAACCGCCTCAGCGGTATTGTCCGACCTGGTCGCCGGGGCGTCCCACCGTGTGCACGGTGGCCATGCTCCGCGCGAATCCACCTACGCGCATCTGCCGATCATTGAACAGGGCATGACACGCACCCGCTATCAGCTTCGTCTGCATGTTCATGACGATCTGGGTGTTTTAGCTGACGTGGCCTCCGTATTCGCCCGTCACGGCGTATCCATCCACTCGGTCGACCAGCGTGACGGTGAACCGGGTGCGCAAACCACCATCGTGATCGCCACGCACTGTGCCCGTGAGGCTGACGTGCTGGCAGTAGCTGAAGCACTCCGTCAATCTGACGCCGTCATCGACGTGGCGTCGCTCCTACGTATGGAAGGTGAATAACACATGGCTCATCAATGGCGCGGATTGCTGCGTGAATACGCTGAGCGGCTCCCACTGGAAGAATCCGACCCGGTTGTCACACTGCTGGAAGGTGGCACACCACTGGTAGAAGCTCCTGCCATTTCGAAGCGCGTCGGAGCGCGCGTCTGGCTGAAAGTGGAAGGCGCCAACCCGACTGGCTCGTTCAAGGACCGCGGCATGACAATGGCCGTGTCCAAAATCGCCGCCACCGACACCCAGATGATCGCCTGCGCCTCCACCGGCAACACGTCAGCCTCGGCTGCAGCCTATGCTGTGGCTGCCGGACTGCAATGCGTCGTGATCCTGCCCGCCGGAAAAATCGCTGCAGGAAAGCTGGCCCAGGCCATCATGCATGGTGCCCGCCTGGTTCAGGTCGACGGAAACTTCGACGATGCGCTGCGCATTGTGCGCAAGCTGACGGAAACCTACCCTGTCGCACTGGTCAACTCGGTCAACCCCTACCGCCTACAGGGGCAAAAGACCGCCGCATTCGAAATCGTTGACGCGCTGGGCGATGCGCCCGACATTCACATACTGCCCGTGGGAAACGCCGGGAACATTTCCGCCTACTGGATGGGTTACAACGAATACGCTGGCCAGAAAGTTGTCACCACGATGGAAGAGTCCTACCGGAACCTTCCAGCCGTTGCCACACACGTACCGCAGATGTGGGGCGTGCAGGCAGCCGGAGCGGCACCATTTGTTGCCGGACACCCCATCGACAACCCGGAAACAATTGCGACCGCCATCCGGATCGGATTCCCTGCGTCGTGGGATTTCGCCTCACGTGCGCGCGACGATTCCAAGGGACTCATCACCGCTGTTCCCGACGAGGAAATCATGCGCGCCCAGCAGATCATCGCCGGCGAAGCCGGAGTATTCGTCGAGCCGGCATCTGCCGCATCCGTGGCCGGGCTGCTCCGCGCAGCTGAAGACGGACGCGTTCCGCGCGACGCACGAATTGTGTGTACGGTGACGGGCAATGGCCTGAAGGATACGAAGACGGCGCTCGCGGCCCTGCCTGACGGGGGTGTGCAGGCCGAAGTCGTTGCACCCGACACGCACGAAGTTGCTGAACTGCTGGGGTTGAAGTAGCCGACGTTACCGAGGTGCACGCAGGCGCATCGCTGTGCCGTTAGGGGGCGATTCGGCGCCGTGTGCGGTCTAGACTAAGTTTCATCGCCTCATGAACGGCGGCGAGCGCCGCCCTCGTTCACTGTTAATCAATGTGTGGGAGACCATCGTGCAACTGCGTGCGGATTTTGCTCGTGTCAGCGTGCCGGCCACCAGCGCCAATTTGGGGCCGGGTTTTGACTGTCTCGGGATCGCACTGGATCTGCGCGACATCGTGTCCGTTCACGCCACCGCCGGCCCGACCAGCATTGTTGTCGAGGGCGAAGGGGCAGGCACTGTCAGCGAGGGCGACGACAACCTGATCGTGCGTGCGATGCGAGTGGGCTTGGATCATGTGGGCGCGCCGCAGGTAGGCGTGAGAATGCACTGCCATAACGTCATTCCGCACAGCAGGGGATTAGGCTCATCGGCCAGTGCCGTCGTGGCGGGACTGGCCCTGGCGCGCGAGCTGATCCGCGACGCTGAGGCGCTGGATAATCACACGATCCTGCAGCTCGCCACGCACATGGAAGGGCATCCGGACAATGTGGCCCCCGCAATCGAAGGCGGCATGACAGTGGCGTGGATGGGTGATGATGACGCTCAGGCCCTGCGATTTGAGCCCCCCGCGTCGATGACGCCCACTGTGTTTATTCCTGATTTCCCACTCGCCACGTCGAAGGCGCGTCAGGTCCTGCCCGACGTCGTGCCCTATCGCGATGCTGTTGCCAACATTTCACGTGCAGCTGTGCTGGTTGCCGTCATGTCCGACAATGCGCGCACTGTCGGCTCGGACGATGCGGATATCAGCCGCTGGCTATTCGACGCAACTGAGGACCATCTGCACCAGGAATACCGGCGCGCCGTGATGGAGCCGTCACTGGCACTGGTTGACTGGCTGCGTGAAGCCGGCGTGGCGGCAGTGGTCTCCGGCGCAGGACCCACTGTCATGGCGTTGAACCACGTGGATGATGACATGCGTGCGAGCGCGCAACGGTCGGGTTGGACTGTGCGATCTCTGGCTGTCAGCGGGGATGGAATCCGAACAGATCGCCCGCAGCGTCCCAATGTGTGATTTTCCGCTCAACAATCCTCGCATTGCCACGCGAAAGATGACATAGTGGGGGGAGAAGTGGTTAAACTTTTCAGCGGTGACTGTGTTGTACAGTCATAGCCGCTGTGTCGGCCATCCTGGTACTCGTCACAAGACTTGTTCGACGTGTACACCTCCGTTTGTGTATCTTTCAACGGATTTCATCTGCCCGCATAGGGCGATCAAGTGAGGAACAATTAGTGAGCAACGATCACACTGATGGCGCATCGAATCACGCGCCATTGTCAGCCATGAAGCTGACGGAGCTGAAGGCACTTGCAGCGCAGATGGGGCTCCGCGGAGTCTCGACCATGCGCAAGGCCGATCTGGTCTCCACCATCGAAGCCGCCCGCCGCGGCAACAATTCGTCTCAAGCACGCTCAGAGCACAAACGCCCTGCCGCTGGCGCCTCTGAACGCCACCAATCTGAATCGACAGGCGAACAGGCCTCGACACCGACACGGTCACGAGGACGTCGCCGCGTCGCCACTGCCGGTGCTGTCGAGCCGCGTCAATTCTCACTCGACTTTCCTGGGTCGGACGTCCAGAGCAAGCCGCTGGCTCCCAAGGGTGACGGCCACGACGAGGGCGACTCATCTGACGAGCACCGCGAACGCAAGCCACTGGCCCGCAAGGGCAATGGTCGCGGACGTTCACGCTCCAACCAGTATGACCGCAGCAACGAGGCGCGTGAGAATCGCGCGGCTGCCCTCGATGTGCGTGCTGAACTCGCCGGTGTTCACAGTGATGATGACTCGGCCGACGCTGAGCAGTCCGGTAGCGAGTCAGCTCACCGCAAACTCAATGAGATTGAACTGCCTGAAGGCGACAACGCGAACAACTCCCGTGGGCGCGGTCGCAGAGAACGCAATGCGCGCCGCCGCGGACGAGACCGTGACGAGCGCCGAGACCGCTCAGATCGTTCGGAGCGAAATTCGCGCAACAACCGACGTCGCGACAATGAGCCGGAAATTCGTGAAGACGATGTGCTGGCACCTATCGCAGGCATCCTGGACGTTCAGGAAAACCACGCCTTTGTTCGTACCTCGGGATACCTGCCCGGCCCGAACGATGTGTACGTCACTTTGGGCAATGTGCGCCGATGGAACCTGCGCGCAGGCGATGCCGTCTCCGGTGCGGTGCGTCAGCCTCGCGAAGGCGAGCGCCAGCGCCAGAAGTACAACGCACTGGTCAAGGTGGACACCGTTAACGGAATGTCTGTCGAGGAAGCCGGCGAGCGCCGCGAATTCGGCAAACTGACACCGCTGTACCCCAATGAGCAGCTGCGCCTGGAAACCACCCCGAAGGCCGTGACGCCTCGCGTCATCGACCTGGTGGCACCGATCGGCAAGGGACAGCGAGGATTGATCGTCTCCCCGCCGAAGGCCGGTAAGACGATGATTATCCAGCAGATCGCCAAGGCAATCGAGGTCAATAACCCTGAGGTTCACCTCATGGTCGTCCTGGTTGACGAGCGTCCTGAAGAAGTCACCGACATGCGCTCCATTGTCAAGGGTGAAGTCATCGCCTCCACCTTCGATCGCCCCGCTTCCGACCACACCACGGTTGCCGAACTTGCCATTGAGCGAGCCAAGCGCCTGGTCGAGCTGGGACAGGACGTTGTCGTGCTGCTCGATTCACTCACGCGTCTGTCACGCGCCTACAACCTGGCGGCACCGGCGTCAGGTCGTATCCTCTCCGGTGGTGTGGACGCTTCCGCGCTGTACCCGCCCAAGAAGTTCTTCGGCGCAGCCCGCAACCTCAAGGAAGGCGGCTCACTGACCATCGTGGCCTCTGCCCTGGTGGAGACCGGGTCCAAGATGGACGAAGTCATCTTTGAAGAGTTCAAGGGCACCGGCAACATGGAACTGCGCCTGTCGCGCGCGCTGGCAGATCGTCGAATCTTCCCGGCCATCGATGTCAACGCCTCGGGCACTCGTCGCGAGGAAGTCCTGTTCAAGCCTGAAGAGCTGCGCATCATGTGGAAGCTGCGCCGCGTCCTCGGGTCCCTTGAGCAACAGCAGGCACTGGAAGTGGTTCTGGACAAACTCAAGGAAACCCAGTCCAATGCTGAGTTCCTCATGCTGATCCAGAAGACCACGCCGAACGCTGACTAGATTACCCACCGGCGGTGCAGGTGGGTAATCTCACCTGCACCGCCGGTACATCATCTGGATCTATCGGCCGGAAAGTGGCACAATTGCAACTCGGTTCCGGTTCACCGCGTAATGCGCGATGTCGATGATTGCGCATGCGGACCCGGCGTCCTCGAATCCCGTAAGGAGAAAACCATGAAAAAGGGTATCCACCCCGAATACGTTCCCACCACGGTGACGTGCACATGCGGCAACTCGTTTGAAACACGCTCGACGATTACGTCGGGTCAGATGCGCGTGGACGTGTGCTCCCAGTGCCACCCGTTCTACACGGGTAAGCAGAAGATTATGGATACTGGTGGCCGCGTGGCTCGCTTCGAAGCCCGTTACGGCAAACGCAGCAAGTAGCGTTTGACTTCAGCGCCGGTGACCCGTCAGGGCACCGGCGTCTTTGTATCGCACATCTTTTCGCCACAATCGGAGGAGCTCGCATGGCATCGGCATCACACGCAGATGAATTCCCGACGCTGCAGGCACTGCTCGAAGAGCACCATAGTGTCGAGCAGCAAATGGCAGATCCTGCACTGCACAACGATCAGGCAAAGGCTCGTAAAGTGGGGCGGCGCTACGCCGAACTGAACCGTGTTGCCGAGGCTTACCAGCGCTACTGCGCAGCCACTGACGATATGGAAGCAGCTCGCGAACTCGCTGAGGAGGATCCCTCATTCGCGGATGAGGTGACAAGCCTGGAGGAACAGACCCGCCAGGCGCACGATGCCCTCGTCGATATTCTGACGCCGCGCGACCCTGACGACGCGCTCGATGTGATCCTGGAAGTCAAGAGCGGTGAAGGCGGCGAAGAATCCGCCCTGTTCGCAGCAGACCTGGCACGTATGTACGAGCGCTACGCCACCACGAAGGGATGGTCGGTCACCGAACTGTCCTCCACGCCCACCGAGCTGGGCGGCTTCAAGGACATCACGATGGCGATCCGCGCCAAAGGCACACCCAGCCCGGAAGAAGGCGTGTGGGCTCATCTCAAGTACGAGGGTGGCGTTCACCGTGTCCAACGCATCCCTGTCACCGAATCGCAGGGACGAATCCACACCTCTGCTGCCGGCGTATTCGTCATGCCGGAAGTTGAAGAAGATGACGAAGTCGAAATCGACCAGAACGATCTGCGCATCGACGTCTACCGTTCGTCAGGGCCTGGCGGACAGTCCGTGAACACGACGGACTCGGCTGTGCGCATCACTCACATTCCGACCGGCATCGTCGTGTCGATGCAAAATGAGAAATCGCAGCTGCAAAACCGTATCGCAGCTATGCGCGTGCTGGCATCCAGACTTGCTGCTGAAGCCAGGGCCAAGCGTGAGGCTGAAGCCAGCGCACAGCGCCTATCTCAGGTACGCACCGTTGACCGCTCGGAGCGCATCCGCACCTACAATTTCCCGGAAAACCGTATCTCTGACCATCGCACCGGTTTCAAGGCCTACAACCTTGACCAGGTGTTGTCCGGCTCCCTGGATCCTGTCATCCAGTCAGCGATCGACACTGACGAGGCAGCGCGCCTGGGCAAAGCGGGCGATGAATAGGGCACTGAACGAGCAGCTGGTGCTGCCGCGTTTAGCAACCTATACGCCACGCGAATTGTTCGCGTGGGGCAGACGCGCCCTTCAAGCAGTCAACCTGGAGGGAGCACACGCCGACCAGGATGCCCGTGAGCTGCTGGAATGGGTACTGGGCTGTGACAGCCTCGTGAGCGCTCCGGATCAGGTGGGCGCGCGCGCAGCAGAACGCTACCGCTGCGCCATCGCATCGAGGCGCACCAGCATTCCTCTGCAGCACATCACAGGTCGCATGTATTTTCGGATGCTCACCCTGCGCGCAGAGCCCGGCGTATTCGTTGTTCGACCCGAAACAGAAATGGTCGCGCAGCACGCCATTGACGCGGCGCGAACCTGCAGTGCGGATGAGCCTGTGGTGGTGGACCTGTGTACAGGGTCAGGAGCCATCGCACTTGCGGTTGCCACCGAGGTACCCGCCTCGCGTGTTCTTGCCGTGGAGATTGACGAGGCTGCCTGTCAGCTAGCCGCTCGCAATATCGCTGACATCGAGCCGGTGCGCGTTCATCTGGTACGCGCCGATGCATTATCCGCCCTCGTCGAATACGAGGGGAGGGCCGACGTTGTCGTGTCGAACCCGCCGTATGTTCCCGGCAGCGCCCACCCTACGCAACGCGAAGCGCAACTGGACCCGCCGCGTGCCTTGTATGGCGGGGGAGAAGATGGGCTGGTGATCCCACGTGGCATCATGACCCGGGCGCGCGCCCTGCTGGCTCCGGGCGGCACACTCGTTATGGAGCACGCCGAATCTCAGGCAGAGGATCTGGTGGCATACGCTACAGCTCAGGGCTTCACGAATGCGCATACGGCACCGGATTTGACGGGACGGCCCCGCATGGTTATCGCAACCGCCCCCGTCGTGGAACAATAGCTGCGTGGCACATTCGACTATTCTTCACTGTTCACATGGCATCTCAGCGCAGGATCTGCAGCGCATCCGCACGTGTGTCAACGGTGGTGGCCTCATCGTCATGCCGACCGACACGGTCTACGGGATCGGCGCAACCGCACACGACCCTGCCGCCGTCGAAGCTGTTCAACACGCCAAGGGGCGAGGACGCTCCAAACCGCCGCCGGTTCTGGTCGCAGATAATGAAGCGCTGGACGTGCTTGGCACTGACATCAGTGAGAGCACGCGTTTACTGGCGCGACGGTTCTGGCCTGGAGGCTTGACGCTGATCGTCCGCGCCCACCCCGACCTGGGCTGGGATCTGGGCGACACGGGCGGCACGATCGCGCTGCGCATGCCTGATAGTGGGGTGGCGCTGTCGATTTTGCGCGAATGCGGTCCAATGGCCGTCACATCAGCGAATCTGACGGGCGAGCCTCCCGCCACCAGTGTTGAGGCGGCCGCTGCCTCGTTCGAGGATCACGTCGACCTGTATATTGACGGTGGTCCAACGGCGGGGGCGACTCCCTCGACGATCATCAATATGGCCACGGAGCAGCCCACACTGATCCGCCTGGGCGTCATCGACCCGCGCGACCTGGAAGATACGGCGGGCTGCACTTTTAAAAGTCCTGAGGACAAGTAGAGGCCGCCACCGATGAAGGTCTACCTGCTGCTCATGCTCATAGCCAGTGGTGTCACCGCGATTATGACGCCGCTGGTGCGATGGGCGTGTCTGCGGTGGGGGATCGTGCCGAAGCTGCGTGAACGCGATATTCAGGTCACACCGATACCGCGACTGGGTGGCATCGCCATGACCGTCGGTCTGCTCATCACTTTGCTGATCGGCTCACGAATCCCGTACATGGCGCCCGTGTATTCGACCAGCATCCCGTGGGCAGTGATGGCAGGTGCTGCAGCCATGTGCGTGCTGGGCGTGCTCGATGACCTGCTGGAGCTGGACTGGCTGACCAAACTGACCGGACAGATCCTGATCGCCGGTCTCATGGCACTCCAGGGTGTTCAACTCGTTTCATTTCCCATCTTCGGCATTACGATCGGGTCGTCACGGTTGTCGCTGATTGCCACCGTGTTCGTCATGGTCGGCATCGTCAACGCCGTGAACTTCATTGATGGTCTGGACGGTCTGGCGGCCGGAGTCGTGGGGATTGGTGCAGCCGTGTTCTTCGGGTATTCCTACCTGCTGTCACGCCAGCTTGGTGCACAGTCATATGCGACAACCGCGTCACTGATCGTGATTGCACTGGTCGGGATCTGTGCCGGGTTCTTGTGGTACAACTATCACCCCTCGTCCATCATGATGGGCGGGGGAGCTGAGACGCTGGGATTGATTCTGGCTGCCTCCGGTGTCATCGTCACCGGCCAGATCGACCCCAACGTGCTGGAGCGAAGCCAGATCATCGCCGGTCTCATGCCGATTATTTTGCCCCTGGCTGTGATCGTCGTCCCCATCGGAGATCTGATGGTGACGGCAGTTCGACGCATGATGCGTGGGAAGAGCCCATTCCACGCCGACCGCTCCCACTTCCACGATCGCCTATTGGCACGAGGACGTTCCCATCGCGCCGTTGTCATGATTTTGTATTTATGGACGGCGATCATTTCAACTGCCGCGTTGTCCTTGCTGCTGGTTGAATGGAATCGGACAGTGATGATTTTTGTGCCGCTGATTGTCCTGGCCACGATCCTGACCGCATCTGAATTCCCGTGGAAGATATCAGCGCGCGCACGCCCGCCACAGTCCGAGGCAGATGCGCCCGACCCGAGATCCGAAAGGTAGCCATGTCACTCGACCATGACCACACGCCCACCCGCGCAGCTACTCAGCCAGCGATGAATCGCGCCATGACAGCGCTGCGCCGGTTCATAGTGCTTGCAGGCGTCGTGATGACAGGCGGGGTCCTGGTGTGCTGGGCGTTGATGTCAACGGTCGGCTGGGCGACCGCGCTGGTCAGCATCCTAGTTGTGGCAGTCCTGGGCGCCGCCGAATTCGTTGCACTGCCGCGCATGGTCGCGCAGGGACCGAATCTGTTCCTGGCGTGGATCGGCGGGGGATATTTGCTCAAGCTTGTGGCAGTGGCGGTCGCGCTCTTGGCATCGCGCCCCCTAGGGCTCAATCACCGCGTTGTCGCGATGACAGTAATCGTGACAATCCTCTCATTGATGGTGATTGAACTCGTGATTTTGATGCGTACACGCATCCCCACGGTGGTCCCAGCTGCGACGCAATCCGGTCAAGTGGCGCAAACTCGCGACCACTCCCGCACGCGGTTAGGTGAGCACGATCCGGGTGCTGACACCTCAATGTGACGTTTGTCCCGCGTATCAGGTAGTTTTGGCACTAAAGAGGGTCTGAACCCTGTTAGAGTAGGGACGCTGCAACGCTCGTGACACCACGTGTCGGCTAGCCTGTAGAGCAGTGCATGCGGATCGAAAGGAGGCCGTCCTCGGCGATGTCAACGACCCAGGTGTCCACACAGGTCACGTCACGCTCCGCTGAGCCCAGGCGACGTAACCTTCCGCTCTGGTACTGGATTGTCACGGCAGGTCTGGTTCTTCTGATAGCTCTGACAGCTATCCCTGCGCTGCGCAGCCATCCCCACAGTCCCGGTGTGACAGATTTCTTCCCGCCATCACTGTTCGGACCTGAACACGGTACGGTGGTCAACCGCCTGACACTGGCACGCATCATTGCTGCGGTGCTGATCTGCGCTCTGTTTGTTGCGGGCGCAATGAGGGCGAAGATCGTCCCCACTCGCTTCCAGCAACTGATTGAAGCATGCGCCCTGTTTATCCGCGATTCGATCTCCATCCCGATGTTGGGGGAGAAGCGAGGGCGACAGTACGCGCCACTGATCGGCGTCTTTTTCTTCGGCGTGATCGCAATGAACATCACCGGTATCGTTCCCGGTATCAACATTGCCGCCTCGTCGGTAATCGCTGTGCCGCTGGTGTTCGCAATCTTCTCCTACGTGTCGTTCATCTGGGCGGGTATCCGTACCCGCGGTGTCGGCACGTTCTTTGCTGAGCAGCTCTTGCCGAAGGGACTCCCTAAGCCGGTTTACCTGCTGATCACTCCCATCGAGTTTTTCTCAACATTCATTGTCCGCCCTGCAACGCTGGCGATCCGACTCCTGTGCAACATGATGTCGGGACACCTGTTGCTCGCATTGACGTTCTTCGGGACGTCAGCCCTGCTGGCGGCGGCAGGCTCGCTCAAAGCTCTGGCGGCCGTCACATTCGCGGCAGCCATTGCAATGACGCTTTTCGAGATCTTCGTCGCCTTCCTGCAGGCCTACATTTTTGCCACGCTGACTGCTGTCTACATCAAGTTGTCGGTGGAATCCCATTAGTCAAATACACAGCCGCTTGGCACACACAGAAAAGGAAGAATCCATGACCGGAACAATCGCCTACATCGGCTACGGAATTGCAACCCTCGGACCTGCTTTGGGTATTGGCATGCTGGTGGGCAAGACCCAGGAAGCAACCGCCCGTCAGCCTGAGGTTGCCGGCCGTCTGTTCACCAACATGATCATCGGTGCCGCACTTGTCGAAGCCCTCGGCTTGATCGGCTTCGCAATGCCCTTCGTCGTTCAGTGATATTCATGTTGCCAATGCAAGAAGCAGGAGATGCGGCGGCTGGGACGAGCGTCCTCGTCCCACCAGTGGCCGAAGTCTTTCTGTCTGCCATCATTTTGCTGGGAATCTGGCTTGTCATCGGCAAGTTCGCTCTTCCCCGCATCTACGCGATGATGGATGAGCGCGAGGAGCGCATCGAGGCCGGTCTGCATGCTGCTGAACAGGCACGTGAAGACCGTGCACTTGCTGAACGCGAACGCGAAGAGGCGTTGGCGCAGGCCAACGTTGAGGCTCATTCCATTCGCGAGCAGGCAAATGCTGACGCGAAACGCATCAGGTCTCAGGCTCGCGAGTCCGCCCAGGAAGAAGCCGCCCGCATTCAGGAGAACGCTCAGCGCCAGATTCAGGCTGAACGCCAGTCAGCAGTGGTTTCGCTGCGCTCGGACATTGGTGAGCTGGCGACCCAGCTGGCCGAACGCATCGTCTCGGAGCAGCTCAGGGATCAGGATCTGTCACATCGGGTGATGGACCGCTTCCTCGATGACCTTGATGACATGTCGTTGAGCACAGCTGCGTCGACCTCCGCACAGCCGCAAGGAACGAACGCATAATGCGCAGATCAAGCCGCATGAGTGTCGATGCCGCACAGTCAGTTGTGTCGCGCATCTTGTCGCCCACGTCCTCTGAAACTGACCAGGGACTGCGTGTGGCGGAAGAGCTCTTCGCTATCGCAGATATGGTCAGGGACGATTCACGCTTGGGTCGCTCATTGACCGATCCGGCGCGCGCTCGTGAGGACAAGGTGCGTCTGGCTGACGACTTGTTCGCCGCCACGGTCACCTCTCAGACGCTCGAGGTGATTCACACTCTCGTCGAGGGCGAGTGGTCATCGTCCAGTGACATTATCGAGGGTCTGGAGCAGGTGGGTATTCACGCTCTTCTGCGTGACGCGAAGTCTCATGACGGCTTGGACCGGGTTCTGTCCGAATTGTCCGACATTCACCAGGTCCTCCTGTCCAACCGGGAGCTGCGCACGCAGCTGTCGGTGCTGGGGCGTGGATCATCTGACGATCGGGCAGCTCTGGCGGAAAAGATTTTCGGACCTCACGTCAGCGCATGGACTCTGCGGATTGTGCGCCGCCAGGTCGGACGGCTCAACAAAGGACAGCTGATGTCGCATCTGCGCCATATCGCGCAGGACGCAGCGTCCCTGAAAGACGAAAACCTGGTGTCCGTCATCAGTGCCGGCCCGTTGACAGATACTCAGATGCATCGCCTCCAGACGATGCTCAACGAGAAACTGGGCGAAACGGTCAGCATCGACATGACATACGATCCCTCCCTGATCGGAGGATTCCGAATCATTTCCGGCGACCTCGTCATAGATTCATCGATAGCAACGCGACTACGACAGTTGCACCAATCCCTCGCGCACTGATAGATGATGGCGCACCACAATACACAGACAAAGGAAACGCTCAATGGCTGAACTCTCGATTAGCTCCGAAGAGATCCGCTCGGCTCTCGATTCTTTTGTGGACTCCTACAAGCCCACTCAAACGGCAGTCGAAGAAGTCGGACACGTCACCGAAACGGCCGACGGCATTGCCCGTGTGGAAGGCCTGCCCGGTGCAATGGCAAACGAGCTTCTTCGCTTTGAAGACGGCACGCTTGGCGTGGCCATGAACCTCGACGTGCGCGAAATTGGTGCCGTTCTGCTGGGTGATTTCAGCGGCATTGAAGAAGGCCAGCCGGTTCACCGCACAGGTGACGTTCTGTCTGTGCCGGTTGGTGACGGATACCTGGGGCGCACCGTTGACCCCCTCGGCAATCCGATCGACGGTCTGGGCGAGATCCAGGATCTGACGGGTCGACGCGCCCTCGAACTTCAAGCACCCGGCGTGATGATGCGTCGTTCGGTCCACGAGCCGCTCCAGACCGGTCTGAAAGCTATCGACTCGATGATTCCGATCGGACGTGGCCAGCGTCAGCTGATCATCGGTGACCGTCAGACAGGTAAGACCACCATCGCGATCGACACGATCATGAACCAGCGTGATAACTGGCTGTCGGGCGATCCGAGCAAGCAGGTGCGCTGCATCTACGTGGCGGTTGGCCAGAAGGGTTCGACGATCGCATCGGTGCGCTCCACACTGGAAGAAAACGGGGCGATGGACTACACCACCATCATTGCCTCACCGGCATCCGACCCCGCAGGCTTTAAGTACCTTGCGCCCTACACCGGATCCGCTATCGGACAGCACTGGATGTACGAGGGCAAGCACGTCCTCATCGTGTTCGATGACCTGTCCAAGCAGGCCGAGGCCTACCGAGCCGTGTCCCTTCTGCTGCGTCGCCCACCGGGGCGTGAAGCATACCCCGGCGACGTGTTCTACCTGCATTCACGTCTGCTCGAACGTTGCGCCAAACTCTCCGATGAACTGGGCGGCGGATCGATGACGGGTCTTCCCATCATCGAAACGAAAGCGAACGACGTATCGGCCTACATTCCGACCAACGTCATTTCGATCACCGACGGCCAGATCTTCCTGCAGTCGAATCTGTTCAACTCGAACCAGCGCCCTGCAGTCGACGTCGGTATCTCGGTGTCCCGCGTGGGTGGCGACGCTCAGATCAAGGCCATGAAGAAAGTGGCGGGCACGCTGAAACTGACGCTGGCCCAGTACCGTTCGATGGCGGCGTTCGCAATGTTCGCTTCCGACCTTGACGCCACGACCCGTTCACAGTTGACTCGTGGTGAGCGTCTGATGGAACTGCTCAAGCAGCCGCAGTCCACGCCGTACCCCGTGGAAGAACAGGTCGCATCGATCTGGGTGGGTACGCACGGCTACCTCGACAAGCTGGACGTGTCTGACGTGAGTTCCTACGAGCATCAGCTTCTGGACTACCTGCGCTCACACTCCGACGTGCTGACCACGATCCGCGAGACTGGCGTGCTGGATGATGACACGGAGAATGCTCTGCGTGAGGCCGCAGAGAAGTTCACGCAGCAGTGGCTGAGCGCTCAGCCAGGTGAGAACCTGGAGGACGGCGAGGTTGAAGCTGAACATTCACGTGAAGAGATTGTCCGTCGTCGCCGTGAGAAGAAGGCCTGATCGATGGCTGGTCAGCAGAGGATCTACAAGCAGCGCATTGCGTCTACGCAAACGCTGAGCAAGGTCTTCCGCGCCATGGAGATGATTGCAGCCTCCAGGATCGGCGCGGCGCGTCGCGATGCGACCGAAGTGGGACCCTACGAGCAGGCGATCACGCAGGCTGTGGCCTCAGTTGCCATCCACACGGATATGGGGCACCCGCTGACCGACGTGCGAAACGACACGCCTCGCGTGGCCGTGCTGGTGGTCGCTTCTGACCGAGGCATGGCGGGTGCCTATTCAGCGACAATTCTGCGTGAAACAGAGCACCTGGTCACCACGCTGCGCGAAGAAGGGAAGACCCCGATCCTGTATACCTGCGGGCGTCGCGCCAAGAATTACTTCAGCTTCCGTGGCGCTGAGATCGAGCGTTCGTGGGAAGGTGAATCGGACGAACCCAGCCTGGAGATGACGCACAGCATCGCCGAGGAACTGCTGAAGCGGTTCCTGGATGAGGACAGGATGACCGGCGTGTCCGAGGTGCACCTGGTCTACACGCGATTCAGGAACATGATGAGTCAGATTCCTCAGGTCAGGCAGATGCTGCCGCTGACTGTCGTGGATGCCTACGGTGAAGGCGAGACAAATGAAGTCGATCCGGTAAAGGACGACGAATCGCTGCTTTTCCCTGAATACGAATTCATCCCGTCTGCGCGCGACGTCCTCGATGCTTTGCTGCCTCTTTATGTGGAAAGCCGCATCCGCAACGTTTTGCTTCAAGCCGCCGCATCGGAACTGGCGTCGCGTCAGCGAGCGATGCACACGGCAACCGACAACGCTGAAGAATTGATTACGAAGTACACGCGTTTGGCGAATTCGGCCCGCCAGGCGGAGATCACGCAGGAAATTAGTGAGATCGTGGGCGGGGCCGACGCCTTGGCTAACGGCTGAGCCCACATGATGGAGAAGATGACCATGACAGAATCACCAGAAACCGGCGAAGGCCGAGTTGCCCGCGTCGTCGGCCCCGTTGTCGACGTCGAGTTTCCGCCTGACCGGATCCCGGCCCTCTACAACGCACTGCAGGTGGATGTGGAGCTGCCTGACCAGGGCGAAGGATCCGAATCATTCGTCATGACGCTGGAAGTCGCACAGCACTTGGGTGACAACCTGGTTCGCACAATCGCACTCAAGCCGACTGACGGCCTGGTGCGCGGTGCCCGCGTGCGCGACACCGGCGGCCCCATCACTGTCCCGGTCGGTGACGTCACCAAGGGACACGTCTTCAACGTGATCGGTGAACCGCTCAACCTCAAAGATGGCGAACAGCTCGAAATCACAGAGCGCTGGCCTATTCACCGTCAACCACCTGCATTCGATCAGCTTGAGCCACGCACCAAGATGTTCGAAACGGGCATCAAGGTGATCGACCTGCTTACCCCCTATGTGCAGGGCGGCAAGATCGGCCTGTTCGGCGGCGCAGGCGTGGGCAAGACCGTGCTGATTCAGGAAATGATTCAGCGTGTTGCTCAGGATCACGGCGGCGTGTCCGTGTTCGCCGGTGTGGGCGAACGTACCCGTGAAGGCAACGACCTGATTCACGAAATGGCTGATGCAGGCGTCTTCGACAAGACCGCACTGGTCTTTGGCCAGATGGACGAGCCGCCGGGGACCAGGTTGCGTATCGCGCTGACCGGTCTGACGATGGCGGAATACTTCCGCGATGTACAAAACCAGGACGTGCTGCTGTTCATCGACAACATCTTCCGTTTCACTCAGGCAGGTTCCGAGGTGTCCACCCTGCTGGGCCGTATGCCCTCGGCCGTGGGTTACCAGCCGAATCTGGCGGACGAGATGGGCCAGCTTCAAGAGCGCATCACCTCTGCCGGTGGTCACTCCATTACCTCGCTGCAGGCCATCTACGTGCCAGCCGATGACTACACGGACCCCGCGCCGGCTACCACGTTCGCGCACCTGGATGCGACCACGGAACTGTCCCGTGAGATCGCGTCGAAGGGTCTGTACCCGGCGGTTGACCCGCTGTCATCGACCAGCCGTCTGCTTGACCCGGCTGCGATCGGCCAGGAACACTACGATGTGGCAATCCACGTCAAGGCCATCTTGCAGAAGAACAAGGAGCTGCAGGACATCATCGCCATTCTGGGTGTCGACGAATTGTCCGAGGAAGACAAGGTCACGGTTGCGCGTGCACGTCGAATCGAACAGTTCCTGTCACAGAACATCTATATGGCTGAAAAGTTCACCGGCCAGCCAGGCTCCACCGTTCCGCTGTCAGAAACCATCGAAGCCTTCAAGCGCATTGCCGAGGGCTACTACGACAAGGTTCCTGAGCAGGCATTCTTCAATATCGGCGGCATTGAGGATCTGGAGCGCAAGTGGCACGAACTTGAGGCAGAATCCTGATGGCCGAGACAGGGGCGCTGAGCGTCAAAATCGTGACGAAGCGAGGCCTGTCCTGGCAGGGAGCTGCGCAGTATGTGCAGGTCCCAGTCGAAGACGGCTCGCTGGGCATTTTGCCTCATCGTCAACCATTGTTGGCTAGATTGAAAGAAGGTCCCGTCATTCTCACCATTGGCGACGACACGAAGACATTTCCGGTAGCCGGCGGATTCGTCTCCGTGGATTCTGACGTTGTCACCGTTGTTGCAGAAGGCATGGAGTCCTGAGAACACTGAGAACTACGTCCGTGATGAGCATTCATCACGGACGTAGGCGATATTACTGCATGGAAGGAGCTACAGCATCATGAACACTGCGTTGGTGTGGGCGCTGTGGCTCATCGTCATACTCGCCGTCATCGCTATGCTGATCGTCGGCTATATCAATGTGCGTGCCCGCCGGCTGGACACCTACCTGGGATCGTTTAGATGCTGGGCGCGCCGAGACTCTCAGTCCGGCTGGACAGCCGGAGTCGCCCATTACGGAGTCGAAACCCTCACCTGGTACCGCCTGGTGGGGTTTTCCATGCGGCCGGTTTTCTCAATGCCTCGACGTACCCTTGAAGTCTCAGCGCCCGACACTCGTTCTGTTGACGGAACCATGATCGAGGTGCATCTGGTCTCCGGTGATGATCGCTGGCAGGTGGCGATGGCCGCATCCAGTTACAACGGCCTGGTGTCATGGGCAGAATCTGGCCCTCCGCGTTCCTCGCAATCGTCCATCGACTAAAACGAGCAAAAAGGCAGGCACGCTTTCGTGCGTATCGTAGTAGCAACATGTTCAGTTGATTATTCAGGCCGGCTAACCGCGCACCTGGACAAAGCCCCGCGCGTCATCATGCTGAAGGCAGACGGCTCGGTCCTGGTTCACTCCGATGGCGGCTCCTATAAGCCGCTGAACTGGATGAGCGCCCCGTGCCATATGCGCATCGATGAGCCCAGCACCGATGAAACGGATCTAGGCGTGAGCGAGGTGTGGACTGTTCAGGCCGCCAAGTCTGACGACCAGCTGCTCATCCGTATTTTTGGCGTTCTCCACGACGTCAACGAGGACCTCGGCGTGGATCCGGGCCTCATTAAGGACGGCGTGGAAGCCCACCTGCAGGCTCTGCTGGCTGAACAGGTGCCCTTGATCCTGGGAACGGGATACTCGCTGGTTCGCAGAGAATATCCCACGCCAATCGGGCCGGTGGATCTGCTGGTGCGCGACGAACACAATGTTCCCATCGCTATCGAGGTGAAGCGACGCGGCGGCGTTGACGGAGTGGAACAGCTCACTCGCTACCTGTCGCTACTGGCCAGAGATCCCCTGCTTTCTGACATTCGCGGCATTTTCGCTGCTCAGGAGGTCACGCGGCAGGCACGCACACTGGCAGAAGACAGAGGAATCCAAGTAGTCGTACTCGACTACGACGCAATGCGAGGCGTCGATGACGCAGAATCTCGCCTGTTCTAGGAAAAGAGAGACCATGACGGATCAGACTGATCAATCCACTCCACTCGTTGCTCTTCGAGGACGGGTCGTCACACCGGATACGGTGATCGACGATGGGGCAGTGGCGTGGGACCGCGACACCATTATCTGGGTCGGTGATGCGGCGGCGCAGGAGGCCCCCTCGTCAATTCGTGAACAACTCAACGACCTGAAGCCGAGCGATGACATCATCATCCCTGGCCTCGTCGACGTGCACTGCCACGGCGGTGGTGGCGAATCGTTCCCGAACGCGCAGACCCCCGAGCAAGCGATGGCGGCTGTTACCGAGCACCGCGCTCACGGGACGACCTCCCTTGTTGCATCGCTGGTGACTGCTGACGCGCAGACCCTCAAGGAACGTGCTGCCATGCTCGCCACGCTGGCCGATCGAGGGGAGCTGGCTGGAATCCACTTTGAAGGTCCGTTCGTGTCTCATGAGCGCTGTGGCGCGCAGGACCCACAGTTCATCTGCGACCCGGATCCCGTGCTGACAGCTGAACTGCTGGACGTGGCTGGTGGGCACGCGGTGACCATGACCGTGGCGCCGGAGAAACCGCACGCCAGCGGTGAGGGATCAGTGGCTGAAGTACTGCGCGAGGGGGGTGCTCTGCCATCGTGGGGGCATACGGATGCAGAGCCGGACGACGTTCGAGCCGTCTTTGAGGACGCCCGAGGACGCTACGCTGACCAGCTGAAAGACCCGGACCATACACGTCCCCTGGCGACGGTGACGCACCTGTTTAACGGCATGAAGCCGATGCACCACCGCGATCCCGGTTCCATTGCAGAGTTCCTTGCAGCGGGTGCGCGAGGTGATGCGGTCGTGGAGATGATCTGTGATGGTGTGCATGTCAATCCCACGCTGGTGCGCTGTGTGTACGAGGTTCTCGGACGGTTGCGCTGCGTCTTCATCACTGATGCGATGGCTGCTGCCGGAATGGCGGATGGCAGCTACCAGCTTGGGCCTCAGGCTGTGACGGTAACTGATGGGATTGCTCGTCTGACTGATGGCGGAGCGATCGCCGGTGGAACAGCTCACCTGCTCGATTGCGTGCGCGTCGCAGTGGGCGCTGGAATTCCGCTGGTCGATGCGGTATTTATGGCATCTGCTCAAGGTGCCAGAATCCTTGGCGATGAGACGGTGGGGGCACTCGAAGTCGGCAAGCGTGCTGACGTGGTCTGTCTGGATTCTGAGCTGCACCCCTTGCGCGTGTGGCGCGCGGGTGTCGTGTGCGATAGGAATAAGTAAGAGCGGCAAGACGACGTAGGCGGCCAGAGGAGCGATCACGACATGGGGCGGGGCAGACGGTCACGAAAACGACCTTGGGGCGGCGAACATCCGCGCCTCGATATGAGTCGTCTGGCCTCCATGCCGCATAGTGCCGAGGGGCCTGGTGGGCTGCACTATCAGGTGTCGTACGTGTCGGGATCGCAGAAGACGTACACGTGTCCTGGTTGTGTCCATCCGATTGCTCCTGGCACACCTCATGTGGTCGCGTGGCCCGAAGAAGCACCCTTTGGATGGGATCAGGGGGTGGAAGCCAGACGCCATTGGCACCGGCATTGCTGGGAGCACCGGCTTCGGCCCCTCTGAGCCTGACTTGTTGGGCCTGTCTCGTGAGCCCGTCAGGCACTGCCCTTTTCGACTCTGCGATATGATGGATTATTACCATCGGTTCTGCGCTCACATCAACGGGCACTGTATTGTGAATGACATACGAGGAATTTTTGCGGAGGAGCGGACACTGTGAGTGGTATCAGACGTTACGCCAGCGCTTTAGCCGTTGCAGCAGTGGCTCTTGTTGCTGGCATCATCGGCATTTTGACACTGACCGTCTGGGCACCTGGACAGCACATTGAGGCCAAGGCTGACCCAGATCAGCCCTATGTGATGACGCGTGCGCGTGTGCTCCCTTTGAAAGCAGAAGACGTGACAGTGACCGTCGAAGCTGCCGATGCGTCGACGCCCGTCAGTGTCGTGGTTGGATCCACTCCTGATGTGATCGGGTGGCTCGGTGACGAGGCTTATACCGAAGTTGTGGGCCTGGAAGCTGGTATGACACAGCTGAAAGTAACCGACCATGCGGAAACGGATGCGAATCAGGCGCAATCGTCGGATGTGGCTGATGGCGAGCAATCCGCAGCTGCTCCTCAGTCAACGGCCGATGGCCAGGCACAGTCCGAAGCTCAGACTGCCAAGGAAGAAGCTCAGTCGGGGGCCTCGATTGCGAACCCGTTGGATAATGACATGTGGTTGGATCAGGCAGCCGGCCAGGGGAGCGCGTCGCTCACACTGAAAGCCGTTCCTGACACGGTGTCCGTACTGGCCACGACAGACGGTTCGAAAGCCCCGACATTGACGTTGACATGGCCGGTTGAGCGCACCAATATCGCAGCGATCGCCGTGTGGCTTTTGACCATTGTCCTGGCACTGATCGCCGCAGTCATGGCGGTCATCATCTGGCGCAACCAGCGTCGCCGCGCGGCACGTGCCGACGAGCTGAAGTATCGTGACCAGGCTGATACCACCGACACCGCCCCGATCGACATCTCCCAGATGCCAGACGCCGAGGAAGCTTCTGACGAGGCAGACGATGAGGGTGACGTGTCGCAAGCTGAGGACGGTACCCATGAAGCAGACGAGGCTGAGTCGATTGATGTCAGCGAGCCGGTCCCGGTAGCCGACCTGACAGATGAAGCTGACGGCTTGCCTGAGGAGCAAGCTCACCGGGAAGAACACGATCACTGTGAAGAGGTGAAACGCTCCGAAGAGGCGGACCAGTACGAAGAAGCGGAAGAGCCGGAAGAACTTGCTGAATCCGCTGAACCTGTCGAGCCGGCCATGAACGGCGAAGCTGAAGACCTCGTCGAACAGAAACAGGCTGCCGAACCCGCTGAGTCGGAGGAAGCTATAGAACCGGCTGAGCTTGCTGAGCCGGCTGAGACTGCAAAGCCAGCCGAACCAGTCGAACATTCGGCCCCTACCGATTCGGGTGTCATTGACATGTCCTTGGCTCGTGTACCGATGGTCTTCCCGACGCGACGCGCATTACGCGAAGCGCGCTCCCGAGGCGAAGAATCGGTGAATATCGATGGCCACGAATTCAACACTGGCCTCATCCCGATCGTCCCGTCGGCGCACCAAGCAGACAGCGGCGACACCCTCGTACGTCAGACAGACGGCGACCGTGCGGAAAACGAAGCCGACCATGTGAGCGGCACTGGACACGCGAGCCGAACCGACCGTTCACAGGACGGCGACGATCAACGGGGCGACGATACACAAGCTGACGCCGAACGACCTCACGACACTGGCCGTTCCCAAAAGGGCGCATGGACATCCATCATGTCGAACTGGCTGCATCGTGACGGAACAGGACCGACCAAGGAGGAACAGTGATACGTCGCCGCATCTGCGCTGCCGTGGTGATGCTCGCATCACTGTCGATGGTCAGCGCCTGCTCGTCAGGAGAAATAGAAGTACCGGCCACTGAACAGCCAGCGTCCGGCGCAAGCGGTGCGGCCAACCTGGATGCCAACCGCATCAACACGATCCTCGGACATATCCAGGCCGCACTCGACCAAGCCAGTGACGAGGGCACGACCGAAGCCTTGTCCGGACGTGTCAAAGACCCGGCTCTGCGCATGCGCGGTGCACAGTTCGTGCTCGCCAAAGCCAAGGACACCACGGTGCCGCAGCTGAGTCTCACCGGGGAAATGGTGACATCGACCAACTCAACGACGTGGCCGCGAATGTTCCTGGACATCGAGCAAAGCTCGGACGGGGAACTGCCGATTGTTTACGTCATCACTCAGCAGGATGCGCGCTCCAATTACGAACTGGAGAACTGGGCGCGCCTTCTGGGCGGCTCAGAATTCACGACAGCCCCACTGGAGACGGGTGCAGCATACGTACCTGCCGATGCCGACGGCTTCATCATGACGCCCAGCGAAGCAGTGGAAAAATACGTCGAAATGCTCAATTCTGGCACCGCCGGATCCGACATGTTCGCAGAAGACGAGTATGCGCGCTCGCACTTCGACGAGATCGCATCGCTCGGACAATCCGTGCAGGCCGCCGGTACCGTCACGGCTCACGCACAGACGGAGGGGTTGCCGATCTCAGGAATCGTCTTGAACAACGGATCAGCCCTCGTGTCCGCATCGTTCGCAATGACGCACACCTACCAGCGCACGGTTGCCAGATCCACCATGCAGCTGGGCGGCTCCCCTGCGGCTATTAACGAGGGAGACCCCAAGGTCATCGGATCGGCATCTGCGAAATATCTGGTCTCGGTTTTGATTGAGCTGCCGCAGGCCGGATCCGATCAGAAAGCTCGCGTCATCGGCGCTGAACGTGTGATCGAGCAGGTCACGCGCGACGATTCAACCAAACCCGAAGGAGAATAAGTGGCAGTGAGTGATCCATCAATGGCGCAGCACAATTCGCAGCGGGAACCAGCCTCGCGTGCAGCGCACAGCGCGGAGGCCTCCGAACAGTCTCACGTGCAGCGTCAGGTCGCCGATTCTCACGGTGCCGTTGACCTGTCCGCTTCGGGCGTCCCTGCTGCTCCTGTCGACGGTGATGCCGGGGTGCAACTGAACGTGCCTTTGATTCGCGACTGCGATGACGCTCAGTTCGAGGACATCATGGCAACGTCACGCACAGTTCCCGTGCTGATGGCGTTGTGGTCATCACGCTCCTTGGAGTCATCGTCCGTTCTGTCCATGCTGGAGGGGATCGTCCGCGAAAGGAGCGGCGCCTTCCAGTTGGTGAAGATCGAGGTGGAGAAAGCTCCGGGCATCACTCGCGCACTTCAGGTGCAGGCCTTGCCGACGGTGTGTGCACTGATCGGTGGGCGCCCGATCCCGCTCTTCCAGGGAAATGCGATTAAAGAACAGGTCGTGCCGGTCCTGGATGAACTGTTGACGGCAGCCCAGCAGATGGGGGTTACGGGCCGCGTCGCAGTCAGCGGGGAGGACGTGAAGGCGCCCGTACCGCCTGAACACCAGCATGCGTTGGACCTGGAAGAATCAGGTGACCTCGACGGCGCGATCGCGGCGTGGGAGAAGATCGTGGAGCGCAATGCGCGCGACCACGATGCCGAAGCCCAGTTGGCGCGCGTGCGTCTGCTTGAGCGCGGCACGGCTGGGAATGCGGATAACGACCTAGATCATGCTGATGAGCTGTTTAACGCCGGCCAGCATGCTCAGGCCTTCGACGTTCTGATCAGCGCTTTGGAGCACAGCACCGATGATGACAGGCGTGAAGAGCTGCGCACACGCATCTTGGACTTGTTCCGCGTGGCCGGATCCTCACCGGAAGTCAACGCTGCCCGTCGCAGGCTGGCAACCGCTCTCATGATCTAGAGGCTGGTGTGGGGTCGCACCGTAGGTGCCAGCGCGAACCGATTCGACCGCGCGTCGGGGCAGTCTAGTGCTCGCCGGCGACGCTGCGCCATACGTGCAGGGCTCGATCATCAAATAAGCAGAACACGATCCTGATTGCGTGCTCGTCCTGTTCGCTTTCATAGGTGCGAGCCACCTCAATGCCGATACCCGCAACCTGTTCCATATCCCAGCCGTACACTCCTGCTGAAATTGCAGGGAACGCTACGGAGCGTGCACCGATGTCCTCGGCAACCCGCAGACTCGATGTGAAGCAGGAGCGTAGCAGATCCGGGTCAGTCTGCCCGCGATGCCGGTTAGGTCCGACAGTGTGGATTACCCAGCGCGCCGGCAGTCTGAAACCCTCAGTCGCTACAGCGTGCCCCACGGGAAGACCATCAGGGAACTGGCTGGCACGCACTTTCTTGCAGGCGGCGAGCAGGTCGGGCCCAGCTCCGCGGTGAATTGCCCCATCCACGCCGCCACCACCCAGCAGTGACGAGTTCGCAGCGTTGACAATGGCATCCACCTCAAGTGTTGTGATGTCGCCGCTGATCAGTTCCATCATTGCTCGCATATCTCACGGGCGGTTGAGCGAGCAGGCAGGAATTGCTGCCCGTCCGCTCAGCCGTCCGTGTCTAGTTCTCAGATGTGACAGGACGCAGCCAGAGCGCACCCAGCGGCGGCACGCGCAGCTCAGCCGATGCTGGCCGGCCGTTCCATGGAACATCTTCAGCGATGACCGGCCCCATGTTGATCACACCGGATCCGCCGAACTCTTCGCTGTCAGTGTTGAGGATTTCCTCCCACTGGCCGCTGAACGGCAGTCCCACGCGGTAGCCCTCGTGAGGCGTGCCGGCAAAGTTCGTGACGCAGACAAGGAGGTGCTGCTTGTGATCGGAGCCCATCCCCTTGCGGATATGGGAGATCACGTTGTGATCGCCGTCTGACGCGTCGATCCACTCAAAGCCCGTGTAGTCGTCGTCCCACAGTGCGGGCTCATTGCGATAGATCCTGTTGAGAGCCGACACCAGCGACAGCAACCCGGAATGCAGATCGTCATCGAGCAGCCACCAATCCAGAGAGTGCTGCTCGGTCCATTCCTGTTCCTGCCCAAATTCCTGTCCCATGAACAGCAGTTGTTTGCCAGGATGCGACCACTGGTAGGCGTACAGTGCGCGAAGCGAGGCCATCTTCTGCCACTTATCACCGGGCATCTTCGAAACGAGCGAGCCTTTGCCGTGAACGACCTCATCATGGGACAGCGGCAGAATGTAGTTCTCGGAGAATGCGTACACCAACGAGAACGTGAGTTCACCGTGGTGCCAGCGACGGTTGACAGGGTCTTCCTGCATGTACCGCAGCGTGTCGTTCATCCAGCCCATATTCCACTTCATGCCGAACCCCAGGCCGCCTCCTGACGTTGGCGCGGTCACGCCGGGCCACGCTGTTGACTCTTCAGCCACCATTACGATGCCGGGGTGACGCCTGTAGGCAGTTGCGTTGGCTTCCTGCAGGAACTGGATGGCTTCCAGGTGTTCGCGACCGCCGTACTGATTCGGCCGCCACTGGCCTTCCTTGCGTGAATAATCCAGATACAGCATGGAGGCCACCGCATCGACACGCAAGCCATCGACGTGGAACTCCTCGAGCCAGTACAGCGCGTTGGCAACCAGGAAGTTGCGCACCTCCCGACGCCCGAAGTTGAAGACGTACGTTCCCCAATCCGGATGTTCACCACGCAACGGATCGGGATCCTCGTACAGGGGAGTGCCGTCGAAACGGGCAAGCGCCCAGTCATCCTTCGGGAAGTGGGCTGGCACCCAGTCCAGGATGACGCCGATACCTGCCTGGTGGAGGCGGTCCACCAGATAACGGAAGTCGTCGGGCGTGCCGTAGCGTGAGGTCGGCGCGTAGTACGAGGTGACCTGGTAGCCCCACGAACCGCCGAACGGATGTTCAGCCACCGGCATGAATTCGACGTGCGTGAAACCGGCTTCGGTGACGTAGGCGATCAGCTCATCAGCGAGCTGACGGTAGCCCAGCCCCTGTTTCCAGGAACCAATGTGGACTTCGTACACTGACATGGCAGCGGTGTGCGGGGTGGTGTGAGCACGCCTGTCCAACCACTCATCGTCATCCCACCTGTGGAAACGGTCGGTGACAACAGAGGCAGTTGCCGGAGGAATCTCGGTGGCACGTGCCATCGGATCAGCCTTTTGGAACCAGTTACCGCCCGGCCCTCGGATCTCGAATTTGTAGCGCGCTCCCACGCCCACACCTGGGATGAACAGCTCCCACACGCCGGACGATCCCAGTGAGCGCATTGCGCTGGCGGTGCCGTCCCAGTAGTTGAAGTCGCCGACGACGCGCACGGCAGACGCGTTGGGCGCCCATACCGCAAATGCGACGCCCTCGACGTCACCCATCGGGCCGGTGTAGTGAGTCAGATGTGCTCCCAGAACTTTCCACAGTTCTTCGTGTCGTCCCTCGGAAATGAGGTAAATATCCATTTCGCCCAGTGTGGGCAGGAAACGGTAGGGGTCGTCCATCAGTGTCGTCTGGTCACCGTAGGTCACGCGCACTCGGTAGTCGGGAATATCGTCACATTCAAAGACGGCAACCCACACGCCGGATCGTTCGTGAACAGCGTCAACTGTTTGATCGGGCGTGACAATTTGGACGGCGTCGGCCAAATGATGCACCGTGCGGATCGTCACTGACCCGTCACTGAGGTGCGCTCCGAGCACGGCATGAGGCAGGTAGTACTGCCCCTGTGCCACTGTATCAAGGAGGTCTGGATCTTGAGGAATCGGTGAGGCGTTCATGACCTCATTTTCCCATGCACACGGTCACGGCGTGGCCGTTCGGACGGTCGTGGCGTTCTTTCCAACAAACGACCGTCCGATGTGCTCCACGTGTCGACCGGTTTACCGCTCAGCCAGTTCGGTGAGCGCATCGAGGGGAATACTCAGCCAGTCTGGACGCATCCTATGTTCGTAGATCGACTCATAGGCTGCCTTCTCAATGATCAGTGCAGTCATGAGTGCGTCGTCGCGACCCGAGAAATCAGCGTGATACCCCTCAAGGAACGCACGCTGGTGCTGGCTGACCCACTCGTGAGCGACGGCATCGTCAATCGCTGAGTCATCATCGGCAAGGCGTCGTGCCTGCGCCATCGCATAGTCGAAGGAACGCAGCATCCCGGCAACGTCCTTGAGCGGCAGGTCAGGGGCGGTGCGCTCGGCCAGGGGGCGCAGCGGCTCACCCTCGAAGTCCAGAATCTTCCACCCATCATCGCTGAGCAGGGTCTGCCCCAGGTGGTAGTCGCCGTGAATGCGGGTCGCCTGAAGCGGCTCGTCCCATTGTGAGAGCTGGTCCAGCTCGCGGCCCAATGTATCCACGAGTTCGCCGGTCAGGCCAGGGACCTCAGCGTGCGCAGCATCGAGGTTGTTGCGCACCCGCGCAGCGATCTGTGATGGCGTCGGCCCGTCAGCAGTGGGCAGAGCCCTCGCCAGAATCTCATGCATCTGAGCTGTCACGGAACCCAGTGAACGTGCCTGCTCGGTAAGATCTTCACCGCGGGAGGCTCCATCGACAAAGAAGACGAAACCGTCGCGCCCATCGCGTACCAGCTCACTGATAATGGTCGCCACACACAGTTCCGATTCCTTCTTGGGCCACGAACGCACGCGTGCCGGGACGGCAACGTAGCCGAAAACGCGTGGCACGTGGTTCCAGTCAGCCTTGCACAGCGCGGTGGGCACCTCAACATCCGGGTGAGCACCCTCCGTGAGCACGCGCAGTACCTTCGCGATGATTCCAGGAGTCTCGTCTGTGGTACCTCGGAAAATAACCGAGGTGTTCGACTGCTCGCCTCCATACACCTGTACCTGGTCACGCATGTCGCGCATGCGTTCAACGGTGTCAGCATCCACCGTTCCAACGGCACGACCCATCGCCAGCCACGTGTCCCAAAATGCCCACACCGACACGCCGTCCAGAATACTCAGGTCACCAATCGATCCGATGGGGTCGCCCTCGTCAACGTCCGTCGCAGGATCGTCGAACGTTTCGGCAACGTCGTCTCCGGCCTGCGCAACGACAACGAGGGGGACGTTGAGCAGTTGCGAGCCGGCCTGGATGATCAGCAGGCGAACTGACGTTAAATCACCGGAATCGGACTCCGGAGTTCCCGGCGGTTCCAGATAGCCTGAATCGGCATTGAGCTCGCCAATGACCTGCAATGTGCGGTCGCTGGTGCGTGGGAACCATCGCCTCGACGTGAGCCACGGGGCGATCGCTTCCAGGAGTTGAATGGAAGACGGTGCGTTACTCATCTTCTTCCTCACTTTCTGGTTCAAGGAACGTCACGCCCAGCCAGTAAAAGCCGTGGCGCGGCAGCGTGATGTCCACCGTCTCATCGTCACGCACATCCGGGAACGCGTTGCCCGATCCAAGATCGTACAGATGCCAGCCGGCCATGCCGGGCAGGTGGATCTTCGCGGAGTGCGGCTCAGTGGACAGGTTGTTGACGCACAGAATCGTTTCGGATTCGTCTCGGCGCAAGAACGCGAGCACAGCATCGTCAGAGGACCACAGCAGCGTCATGTCACCAAATCCGAACGGCGCATGCTTGCGGCGCGTGTTCAGCATCTTGCGCGTCCAGTTCAGCATCGAGGTCGGGCGGGTGGCGTGCTCGGCCACGTTCACTGCGCGCTGGTCATAGGTCGGTGATGAAATTCCCGGCAGGAACCACTGATCCTGCGGGGCATCGGAAAAGCCCATCGTCGGCGTGTCATCCCACTGCATAGGGGTGCGCACGCCGAAACGGTCAGGCAGATCCACGTTGTCACCCATACCGATCTCATCGCCGTAGAACAGGAACGGGGAACCGGGCAAGGACAGCAGCAGCGCGTAGGCCAGTTCAACCTCGCGGCGCGAGGCATGCAGCAGCGGCATGAGTCGTCGGCGGATACCGACATTGGAACGCATGCGCTCTTCAGGGCAGTACCACTCATACATCCTGGCGCGTTCCTCGTCCGTGACCATCTCCAGGGTCAGTTCATCATGATTGCGCAGGAAAACACCCCATTGGCCGCCCTTGGGCAGGGGAGGGGTGGCAGCCAGGATTTCGCGCAGCCCGTGTGAGGATTCCTCGCGCAGCGCGGCGAAAATGCGCGGCATGATCGGGAAGTGGAAGCAGATATGGCACTCGGGTGCGTCATCGGTTCCAAAATAGGCGACAACCTCGTGAGGCGGCTGGTTCGCCTCGGCAATCATGACGGTGCCGGGGAACTCTTCTTCGACCATTGCGCGCAGGTCCGCGATGAACTCGTGCGTGGCCGGGAGGTTCTCGCAGTTCGTACCTTCTTCTTCGAACAGGTAGGGGATGGCATCCAACCTGAAGCCGTCCACACCGGTGGTGCACCAAAAACGCACCACGTCTTTCATGGCTTCGCGCACCGCAGGGTTTTCATAGTTCAGGTCCGGCTGGTGTGAGAAGAAACGATGCCAGAAGAACTGGTGGCGCTCCTCATCCCACGTCCAGTTCGATACTTCCGAGTCCACGAAAATGATGCGCGCGTCGGCGTATTCGTTGGGTCGGTCACGCCAGACGTAGAAATCGCCGTACGGTCCGTTCGGGTCGGAGCGTGAGGACTGGAACCACGGGTGCTGGTCGGACGTGTGGTTCATGACCATGTCCAGCACGATGCGCAGGCCTCGTTCATGTGCGGCTTCCACGAGGGCACGGAAATCATCCATCGTGCCGAAGCGTTCGTCGATGCCCTTGTAGTCGGAAATGTCGTAGCCGCCGTCGGCCAGAGGGGAAGGAAAGAACGGGGGCAGCCAGATTGCATCGATACCGAGCCACTTGAGGTAGTCGAGCCGCGAGATCAGGCCGGGAATGTCACCCACGCCGTCGCCGTTGGAGTCCTGGAAAGAGTGGATCAGCAGCTCATAGAAGACTGCGTGGCGGTACCAACTGGGGTCGTCGGCCACAGGGACGAGGGCGGCTTCATCCTCGTGTGGCTGGTCCACCGTCATATTGTGGAATGGTGAGAGTTGCGCGTAACGGCTGGAGGTGGCGGTCGTCGTCTCAGGTGCGGCGTCCAGTTCAGCGCGCGATGAATCATCAACGGTCATGGCATCATACTGCCAGTTACGGCGCGCTGATGCACGGTGTGTACGCATTTCATGCCCGGTAGGTGGGCGCCGCGGCGCCTGGAGGCGCGCGGTGCATTCTACTGTTGCTGTTCAACCCCAAAGACGTGTCCGATGCGGGTCCACGGGCTCAGCCGCACCACATTCGACGCACCCCAGCGGTACTCCATGCCGTCCAGTTCATCGACAAGGTTCAACCCGCCGCCGTGGCCAGCGTTGAGCAGCTCCATGCCGGGCGCGCTGACATCGAGATCAACAGAGCCCCACACTTCATGATGCGGATCCAGTGAGACCACCACGATCACCGTGTCCGGGTTCCCATCAGGTGTGAACTGTCCGGGAATGTGCCGTGAGAAGCACAGCAACTGGTCGTTGGATGTACGGTGAATGCTGATCTGGTGAAGCTGCTGCAGGGCACGATGTCGCCCTCGTGCAGTGTTGAGCAGGGTGAGCAACTGAGGAATACCCGTGCGCTCCGCATCCTCCCACCTGCGCGGACGGTACTCGTATTTCTCGTTGTTGATCTGTTCTTCAAAACCGGGGCGCGGTACCGATTCAACCAGCTCGTAGCCGGAGTAGATGCCCCACGTCGGAGCGCCGCATGCGGCCAGAATCGCGCGGATTGCAAACATGGCGGTGCCGCCCTCGGTCATCTGCGGCGTCAAAATATCGTGCGTCGTCGGCCAGAATGTCGGGCGCATCAGGTGCGGTGTCTGCTCGGAGACTTCCTTGAGGTACTCTTCGATCTCCTTCTTATAGGTACGCCACGCGAAGTACGTGTAGGACTGGTCAAAACCGACGGCACCCAGCGTGCGCATCATGGCGGGGCGAGTGAACGCTTCAGCCAGGCAGATCACGTCTGGATATTCGCGATGCAGCGTGTCCATCATGCGTTTCCAGAAGTTCACTGGCTTGGTGTGCGGGTTGTCCACTCGGAAAATCTTCACGCCGTGTGCGATCCACAGGCGGAACAGGTCGTGGATCGCTTCGAACAGGCCTTCAGGATCGTGATCGAAGTTAATGGGGTAGATGTCCTGGTACTTCTTGGGCGGATTCTCCGCATACGCGATGGAGCCGTCGGCTCGCTGCGAGAACCATTCGGGATGGTCCCTGACCCACGGATGATCCGGTGAACACTGCAGGGCAAAGTCGAGTGCGACCTCCATGCCGCGTTCGTGCGCGGCAGCGACGAATGCATCGAAATCGTCAAAATCTCCCAGGTCAGGGTGAATCGCGTCGTGGCCCCCTTCATCTGACCCGATGCCGTAGGGGGAACCAGGATCGGTTTCCAGAGCATTCAGCGTATTGTTCTTGCCCTTGCGGAACGTCGTGCCGATGGGGTGAACTGGTGTGAGGTAGATGACATCAAATCCCATCGCACTGATGCGATCGAGTTCCTCAATTGCGGTGCGCAGTGTGCCTGAGACCCATGTGCCATCAGGGCGCTGGAATGCGCCGGCTGAGCGGGGGAAAATCTCATACCAGGAGCCCACCAGGGCGCGGGTGCGCGCGACATGCAGCGGATAGGCCTCAGTGCGACCGACCAGGTCACGCAGTGGGTACTGACGCACAATGTGGCGCACAGAAGACGATATCCCGGCCGACAGGCGCTGCTGGTTTGATCGGGTGGCATCGCGCATGATGGAGATTGCACTGTGGAGGACGCGCGCATGGGGCTCAGCCAGACCCTGCTGGTCAGAATTGGCCAGTGCCCTCCCTTCGATCATGCGCTCAAACAGGCGTGCGCCCTCTTCCAGCATGAGGTCAGCGTCGATGTCGGCATCGACTTTAATGGTGGCATCATGTCGCCACGTAGCGTAGGGATCTGACCACGTCTGAATGCAAAATGACCAGTTGCCGGGTCGGTCAGGCATCACCCATGCCTCGTAGCGATCCAGACCGGGTGCAATATCCACCATCGGAGCAATCGTGTGGTCATGCCCGTCGGGGTCAATCAGGACCGCTTCGGCCTGATAGGCGTCGTGTCCCTCGCGAAACACCGTTGCGCGAATGGGGAATGGCTCACCGGCGGTCGCCTTGGCTGGAAGCCGCCCGCCTTCCACAACGGGGGAGAGTTCCACCGCGGGGATGCGTGTCACGGTCATGTCGAGTGGTCGAGAAGATTTGTGGCTCACACTGTTAGGGTACTGAATTTGGGAGGCACGTGGGGGACCATGGGTGGTGTGCGCATCGCCAAGAAGAATTCCCATGCCGTATCTTGTGGCCGCATCAAGGCTGAACGTGACTGAGCCATGACACGTTCGAGACCCCACGTGAAACGTCAATGAAATTTTCTCACCATGCATTCAGCGGAGATATTCACCATTCGACGCTGAATGCAGGGACCACTAGACTGCTGTGTGTGAGAATGATTCAGCGCATTACACGCGGGTGCTTCAGCTGCTGCAGCGTGTCTAACTGAAGGGATTGATTACTAGATGTCGTATAGCCTGGCTGATGCAGCCACTTCGCAAGTCCGCTCCTTTTCAGGTCGACCAGCAGATCGCTCCACCCTCATGGAAATGTGGCAGGGCCTTTCTGCGGCAGTTGTTGACCGCGTCGCGAGCGACTGGGATCGTACCAACCGTCTGTATGCAACCAAACGACGGGAACACTATTTCTCGGCCGAATTCCTGATGGGTCGCGCCCTGCTGAATAACCTGTCGAACCTCGGCCTGACGGATGAGGCAGAAAAGATCGTCAATTCTTTTGGCCAGACGCTGTCCGATGTCCTGGAACAGGAACCGGATGCAGCGCTGGGCAACGGTGGCCTCGGGCGACTGGCAGCCTGCTTCCTCGACTCTTGCGCCACACTGGACTACCCGGTGAACGGCTACGGAATCCTGTACCGCTACGGCCTGTTCAAGCAGCTGTTTGAGGACGGCTTCCAGCGTGAACAGCCCGATGCGTGGATGGAGGAGGGCTACCCCTTCATTGTGCGCCGCGAGGAAGAACAGCGCATCATTCACTATGCCGACATGGATGTGCGAGCCATTCCCTACGACATGCCGATCACCGGATACGGCACACGTAACGTGGGAACGCTGCGACTGTGGCGTGCAGAGCCGGTTGAAGAATTCGACTACGACGCGTTCAACTCGCAGCGCTTCACTGACGCCATTGTCGAGCGTGAAGCCGTCGCCGACATTTCACGCGTGCTGTACCCCAATGACTCCACGTTCGAGGGCAAGATCCTGCGCGTGCGCCAGCAGTACTTCTTCTGCGCCGCCTCGCTGCACGACATTGTTGCCAACCATATTGCCCAGCACGAGGGCGACCTGACAACGCTGGCTGATTTCAATGCGATTCAGCTCAACGACACTCACCCGGTTCTGGCCATCCCCGAACTGATGCGAATCCTGCTGGATGAGTACGGCTGGACGTGGGAAGCAGCGTGGGACGTCGTCAGTCACACGTTCGCGTACACGAACCACACGGTGCTGGCTGAAGCGCTGGAGAAGTGGGAGACATCGATCTTTGATCGCCTCTTCCCGCGCATCATGGAAATTGTGCGCGAAATCGACCGCCGCTTCCGCATCGACATGACTGAGCGCGCCATCGACGAGGGAACCATCAACTACATGGCTCCGGTTCAGGGCAACATGGTGCACATGGCGTGGATCGCCTGCTATGCGTCGTATTCGATTAACGGTGTGGCCGCGCTGCACACAGAAATTATCAAGCGCGAAACGCTGCGTCAGTGGCATGACATCTGGCCCGAGCGTTTCAATAACAAGACGAACGGTGTGACCCCTCGTCGCTGGCTGCGTCAGTGCAACCCGCGCCTGTCCGCCCTGCTTGACGAGGTGACCGGCTCAGACCAGTGGGTCACCGATCTTGACGTCCTCGCACAGTTCACTGACAGCGTTGACGAGAGTGTTCTGCAGCGACTGATCGACATCAAGCATGACAACAAGGTTGACTTTGCTCAGTGGATCAAGAACCGCCAGGGCATTGAGGTCAATCCTGATGCGATCTTCGACGTGCAGATCAAGCGTTTGCACGAGTACAAGCGTCAGCTGATGAATGCGTTCTACATTCTGGACCTGTACTACCGACTCAAGGAGGATCCGTCACTGGACCTGCCGCCGCGCGTGTTCATCTTCGGTGCGAAGGCAGCGCCGGGATATATACGTGCCAAGGCGATCATCAAGCTGATCAACTCAATCGGGGATCTGGTCAACAACGATCCTGACATTGACGGGCGCATCACAGTTATCTTCGTGGAAAACTACAACGTCTCGCCTGCTGAGCACATCATTCCGGCTGCTGACGTGTCTGAGCAGATTTCAACTGCCGGCAAGGAAGCGTCGGGCACCTCGAACATGAAGTTCATGATGAACGGTGCACTGACGCTGGGCACGCTCGATGGCGCGAACGTGGAGATTCTGGACGCTGTGGGCCAGGATAACGCCTACATCTTCGGTGCCACGGAAGATGAGTTGCCTGAGCTGCGCCGCACATACGATCCGCGCTGGCACTATGAAAACGTACCTGGACTGAAGCGTGTGCTCGATGCGATGACTGACGGCACGCTGGATGACGGCGGCACAGGTGATTTCCATGACCTGCGTCTGTCACTGCTGGAAGGTAGTTACGATCCGGCCGACGTGTACTACGTGCTGGGTGATTTCGATGCCTACCGCACGGCTCGCGACCAGATGGCGCGTGACTACTGTGACCGCCAGGCATGGGCACTCAAGACATGGGTCAACATCACGAAGTCGGGACGCTTCTCATCGGACCGCACGATCCGCGACTATGCGCGCGAGGTGTGGAAGCTTGAGGCAGCCCCGATCGACCAGTGATCCTGTCACGCTGAACTATTCAGGCTCGCTACATGTGGTAGCGAGCCAATAGTTCGCAAATTCGACATCTCCTTGCTGGATGCGGGGAATGACGTCACGGGCGTGTCCTTCACCGACTTCAGGGTTAAAACGCTGGATGACGTCAAGATCGGGGAATTTGCTGATCTGCGTCACTGCTGTGTTCACACGGTCCGCGTTTCCACTGTTCGTGGCGTTAACGAATTCCTTGATCCAGGCACACTCCCAGTCAAGGGCTGCGAGGACCGCAACATCTCCTTCGGCAGTGACGACTGTGACGGGAGCGTCGGTAGACGGGTCAGTTTGCTGTGCCTGACGCATTGCTACAGGGTTATCGGCGCCGGACGTGTACTGAATGTGGTCGGTGCTTACTGAATCCACTTCAGCGCCTGCTGCCCACGGAAGCAGGTCGGCAACAGTGGGAGGGGTGGCGCCGGGCGGGTAGTCCTCGCCCACTTGTGCCATTTCCTGCTGTGCCTGAGTGCTGATCTGCTCTGGAATATCAGCGCTTTGAGCGTATTGTGCAAGATCAGGGTTGCGTGATTCAGTCCTGTTTGCCTGCGTGCTGGGCGTGAGGACGAACAGTGCAAGACAGGTCGCTGCGATGCATAAAAGTCCTGCTGCAATCAGAAGAATGCGCGTGGCGCGCATGTGATTCGTGATGGATGTATGCATGAGTACTGGATCACTCCCCATACTGATCGAGATTCTTCTCGAGGGGTGCGCCCGTCTGACACGAGCGCAACCGTATCTGCTTTCCAACTACGTCGTTAGTATTGAGCCTGTAATAAAGCAGTGTAGTACGGGCATCACGGTCACGTCAATCACACCATTGACGCACTTTCCAGCAGCCGACCGATCGCGTAGGTGATGATCATTGCCGCACTGCCGGCGCACACCAGTCGCAGGACCGACCTCTGGCGCGGAGAGCGTCCCAGCCACGCGCTGATCCACCCTGTCAATGCGAGAGCCACAAATACAGACACAAAGGTTGCCACGATGCGAAGCGGTGGGAGAGCCAGAACCATTGTCAGCATCGGCAGGGCAGCACCGCTGACGAATGCGATGAAGGAGCTGCCGGCCGCAGCCCACGGACTGGTCAGTGAATCCGAATCGATGCCGTACTTGAATGAAATGACGGCATTGACCGGCTCATGTGAGGACAGGTCCGAGGCAACCTGGTGCGCGCTCTCCTCGCTCATGCCGCGTTGCAGACACACCTGCTTGATCTCGTTGAAAGCGTGGCCGGGATTGCGGCTCTGTGCCACGTGCTGCAGGCGGACAATTTCGCGCTCAGTGTCACGTTGAGTGGATACCGACACGTATTCGCCGATTGCCATTGACAGTGCTGCCGAGGCGATTCCGGCAATCCCCGCAATGACAATGGCATGTGTGTTCGTGGGGTCGACAGCGGCGATGCCGATCAGTAGACCGGCGATGGACACAATGCCGTCATTGGCTCCCAACACTCCTGCACGCAGCCAGTTGAGCTTGGAGGAAATGAAGCCCTGCCGCTCACCGCGTGCCGCTTCGACAACAGTACTCATAAAAGCACATTATCGCAGGTCAAACCGGGTTTCTAGCAAGGAAAAGCTGATCTAAAAATGGCCAGCTTACGCAAACCTTGGCTCGCTCAGTACACCATATCCATCGCGCGACGCACCTCAGCCAACGTGCGATCAGCCTGCTCATTGGCGACTTCATCACCGTGATGGAGAACCTCCAGCAGGTAATCCTCGTTAGCGGCCAGCTCTTCACGGCGCTCACGGATCGGTGCGAGGAACTCGTTGAGCGCGTCGGTCACGACTGATTTGAGCGTGCCGCCGCCACCATCGCCGATACGGTCGGCAATGGCGTGGGGATCCTCGCCAGTGGCCAGTGACGCCATCATCAACAGGTTCGACACCTCGGGTCGATTCTCCGGGTCATAGGTGATGACGCGATCAGGATCAGTCTTGGCTTTCTTGAGCACACGCGCCGTCTCATCGGCAGTCATATCCAGCTCGATCGTGTTGCCACGAGACTTTGACATCTTGTTGCCGTCGGTGCCCAGCAGCAGTGGGGTCTTCGACAGCAACGCGTCAGGGCGCGGGAAAACAGGATACTCCTTGTCGGCGCGCCCGTAGCGGCGGTCAAAACGCTGAGCGATCAGGCGTGTCTGCTCCAGGTGGGGGAGCTGGTCCTGTCCCACCGGCACGAGGTTCGCCTTGCAGAACAGGATATCTGCAGCCTGATGCACCGGGTAGGTCAGCAGCAATCCCGACATGGCGCGACCGTTCGTCGCATCAAGCTCTGACTTGACCGTAGGGTTGCGATGCAGTTCAGACTCGGTGACCAATGACAGGAACGGCAACAGCAACTGGTTCAGTGCCGGCACTGCCGAGTGGTTGAAGATGATGCTGCGCTTTGGGTCGATACCCACGGCCAGATAATCGGCAACGAGGCCCAGGACGCGCTCGCGCAGCGGGCCAACAGCGTCGCGGTCAGTGATGACCTGATAATCGGCCACCAGAACCCACGTTTCAACACCGCGGTTTTGCAGTTCCACGCGGTTCTTCAACGTGCCGAAATAGTGCCCCAGGTGCAGCTTTCCGGTCGGCCGGTCGCCGGTGAGGATGCGGAATCGCGACGGATCCTGATCAATGGCTTCCTCAAGTTCAACGGATCGAGTCTTTGCCCGTTCCAGCGAAGCGTGGTTGGTGGAATTTTCAAGTTGGTCTTCACTACTAGTCACGCCCGTAGTCTACCGAATGATGAGGGGTGCGTGCTGACAACATGACGATCACGGACTGTGGCTCGATCGTCACTTCGTCCCCACAACGGACAACTTCCAGTCTGTCAGGAAGCCTGCGTTCCAGGCGCTTGATGTCTCCCTCGACGTTGATACCGCCATCGGAAGGGCACGACCAGGAGGTATCCATGACGACGTACCAGTCAGAGCCGCGCCCGCTCACCAGACGAACCGTGGCAACATCCAATGTTCCATTCACCACAACGAGGGCGTCGCGGTCACCCAGCTGATACCCCGAACGGAGCATCTGGAAGACACGATTGTGCTCCTGAGCCCAGCCATCCTGCGCAATGTCGTGAGCGTCACGATCAAACCACCCCAGATCGGCTATGACATCGCCCTCAGCTATCCTGCCATCTGCGAAAAGGGAGGGACGCAAGACCGGATGATGACGTCGCAGGGCCAGCAGCCAGCGAACAGTGGCAAGCTGCTGCTTCTGCGAGTCCGACATGTTCCAATCGATCCATGAGATGGGAGAGTCCTGGCAGTAGGCGTTGTTATTGCCGAATTGCGTGCGCTGAAACTCATCGCCCGCCACAATCATCGGAGTACCAGACGAGGTGAGCAGTGTCGTCAGCAAATTGCGCTGGCTCCTGTGACGCGTGGGGTAAATGTCCTGCAGAAAGTCAGAACTGACAGGCGACCCGTTCAGCGCGTCGTGAGCGTCATCGACCGGAGTCTGCGCAATAGTGCCTTCGATGCCGTGGTTCCACGAATGATTATTCGTCGTACCATCGCGGTTCTGTTCCAGGTTCGCCATGTTGTGTTTGTGATCAAAAGCGGTCAGGTCAGCCAGGGTGAACCCGTCGTGAGCTGTCACGAAATTCACGGAGCGCCGCGGTCCGTCAAAACGGTGACCACCGTGAGCAAACAGATCAGAAGAGCCGGACACGCGTGTGGCCAGCTTCATCGGGCCGATCGCACCGCGACCCATTGCCAGGGACCTGAAATCGGAAAGCCAGAACTCGCGCACCGTGTCGCGGTAACGATCATTCCACTCAGAAAATGGTGAGGGGAAATTACCGGTCTGCCACCCGCCCGGGCCAATGTCCCACGGCTCGGCAATGAGCTTGTCCTGGCACAGGTCCTCATCGGTTCCGATCCCGATAAGCAGAGGGTGCATCGGCGCAAAGCCCGTTGAGAAGCGTCCAAGCGTGGCCGCCAGATCGAAGCGGAAGCCATCGATCCCCATTTCGCGCGACCAGTAGCGCAGTGAATCCAGCACCATTTTCATGGCCAGTGGCTCGTCCGTGTTCAGCGAGTTGCCCGTTCCCGTCACGTCGATCATGCGACGAGGGCGCCCATGATCGAATCGATAGTACAGCGGTGCATCAAAACCGCTCCACGACAGTGTCGATCCCGTTTCCGACCCTTCGCATGTGTGGTTATAGACCACGTCCAGAAGCACCTCGATGTCGGCCTGATGCAGGATCGACACCATGCCTCGGAACTCATCAATCACACCCTGAGCGCCGCGCCTGCGTGCAGCCTCGGTAGCGTACGACGGTTCAGGGGCAAAGAACGACAGCGTCGAATAGCCCCAGTAGTTCGTCAACCCGCGCTCAATCAGGAACGTCTCATCGTGTTTGGCATGGATGGGCAGCAATTCCACAGCCGTGATGCCCAGCTTCTTCAGATAGTCCACCGCTGCGGGGTGCGCCAGTCCTGCGTAAGTTCCCCGCAGGTCATCCGGAATGTCAGGCATATTGAGCGTGAAGCCCTTGACGTGCAGCTCATAGATCACGGTCTGGTCCCACGGTGTGCGCGGTTTGTCGGCAATGTCGAACTGCGTGGACACGACAACCGAGTGCGGCATGTAGGGTGCTGAGTTCAGGTCAGACTTTTCCAGCGGATAGGTTGCCGGGTAAAGGTCCTCGTCAACGGTGTGCGCGTGAACGGCAGCCCCCATCTGGACCGAACCGGCCAGGCCGCGCCCATAGGGGTCCAGCAAAAGTTTTGCCGGATTGTGAAACATTGCTGCGTCAGGATCCCACGGGCCGTGGACTCGGAAACCGTAGTGCGTTCCCAGGCCTGCGCCGTCCAGGTGCCCATGCCAGATTCCGTCTTCGGGTCCGAGCAATGACCAGCGCTTTTCACGTGTCGTACCGTCATCTGCCAGGATGCACAGATCCACGCGCGTCGCATGGCGCGCCACAACAGCAACGTCGATTCCGCCTTCACGCGCATACACTCCGATCCGGCGAGGTGTGGGATTCGGTGAGGGGATGCGCGGTGCAGGAGCGGCGAAGTCGTGATCGGAGCTGGGCACCATGTTTCGTTTACTATCCATTTACTCTCAAACGTGTGTCAGGCAGGCACAATACCTGTCTCGATTGTAAGTGATCACCCCCGGTCATGCGTCTCAATGACGGCTCTGACCGCGCATTTCTTCGCGAGGAGCTGAGACGCCCCTGGTGGACGTAACGTAAGCCACCACGAGGTTCGCCTCAAAGTGTGGCACGCTAAAGGCATGAGAATTGCAGTATGTGTCAAGCACGTACCTGACGTCCAATCGGAGCGTCGTGTCGAAGACGGACGGTTGGTACGCGGAGAAGATGACGTGCTCAATGAACTCGATGAAAACGCGATCGAGGCTGCCGTCTCCCTGGTCGAAGAACACGGCGGTGAAGTGATCGCAGTGACGATGGGGCCGCAGGACGCTGAAGATGCCCTCGTGCGCGCACTTCAAATGGGAGCCGACCGCGCCATCCTCGTCACTGATGAGCGTCTCGAAGGCGCAGACGTGGTCACCACGGCGCGGGTGCTGGGAGCCGCACTCGACCAGCTACGCGAGGATGAGCCTCTCGATATGGTGATCACCGGAATGGCCGCACTTGACTCTCTCACCTCGGCGCTGCCGGCGGCACTGGCCACGGTCCTGCATCTGCCATACCTGGGTCTTGCCCATCAGATGAGCCTGACGGGTGAGGAAGAAGGGCCGTGGACTGTGACGATTCAGCGCACCGCTGATGGCTTCGATGACACGCTGACCAGTTCCACTCCTGTCCTCGTGTCGGTAACCGACCAGATCAATGAGCCGCGCTATCCCTCGTTCAAGACGATGCGTGCTGCGCGTTCCAAGCCGCTCGACGAGCTCTCACTGGACGATGTGGACGATGCGTCGCTCGATGAGATTCGCCAGGACGGCGCTCCGCGTGCCATTAACGTCCTTGATGCGCAGGAACGTGAACGCGACGGTGAGGGCACGATCGTGGCCGATTCGGGAGACGGCGGTCACCAACTGGCTCGCTACCTGATGGAGGAGTGCTGATTATGGCAGAAACACTTGACCAGCCGTTGCTGGTGATGACCGACCACACGGGTGACGACGCGCAGGGATACACGCTGACCCCGGCATCGCACCAGCTCCTCACACTGGCACGCTCACTGACCACCGGGCCGATTACAGCGATCGCTCTGAACAGTGCGCCGGACATGGAGGCGTTGGGAGCGCAGGAAGTGGCGCACGTCCTGAGCCCGGACCTTGCCGGCCATTCGCCGCGCATCAGTGCTGTTGTGGCGGACGCGGTTCGAGCCTGCTTCGACCGCGTTCCAGATGCTGCCGCCATTTTGTGTGTGGCGAATTACCGAGGGCGAGAGGTTGCCGCTCGGCTGGCTGTCCAGCTCGACTCGGGTGCGGCTGTTGACGTGTCAGATGTGCATATCAGCGGCGGCGTTCTCCACGCAGCCAAGACAGTTCTGGCCGGAACATGGGAAACGACAATGGAAATCACTCGCGGCACGCCGATTATCGGTCTGCGGCCCTCGTCTGTTCAGGCCGAGGACGCAGAGACGGCGACCACGCCTGACGTGACCACCGTGCCCGTGAAGTTCAGTGCAGAAGCCGACGCCGTTCAGGTCCCACAATCCGTTCACGCCGCGGGTGACGGACGCGTGTCACTGACCGACGCAGACGTCGTCGTGGTCGGCGGGCGCGGCACCGGCGGAGACTTCTCACTGGTCGAACAGCTGGCTGACGAACTTGGAGGTGCGGTGGGTGCAACCCGCGTTGCCTCAGATGAAGGGTGGGTACCGCGTTCCATCCAGATCGGCCAGACCGGCGTGTCAGTGGCACCGTCGGTGTACATCGGCCTGGGCGTGTCCGGCGCAATTCACCACACTGTTGGTATGCAAGCCTCCGACACGATCATTGCCGTGTGCGATGACCCGGATGCTCCGATCTTTGAGATCGCTGACTTCGGCATCGTTGGCGACATCTTCGAGGTCGTTCCGCAGGCTCTGGAGGATCTGCGGGCGCGAAAGGACCAATGACCACGCCCACGCACTATCTGGATTTTGCGGCGACCACGCCGCTTCGGCCCGTTGCCCGGGAAGCCTGGCTGAAAGCCCAACATGACTTGACGGCCACCCCCGGCAACCCGTCCTCCCTGCATGCGGGTGGGCGTGCTGCCCGCCGGATGCTGGACGATGCGCGCGAACAGATCGCAGACCTGCTGGGTGTGAACCTGCACGAAGTGCTCTTCACGTCCGGCGCCACTGAATCTGACGCCCTCGCCGTGGCGGGGACAGCTCGCGCGGTGCGGGCTGTCAACCCTGCACGCAGCGTTGTGGCAGTGTCCGCCCTCGAACATGACGCAGTGGCACATCAGCGCGAGGTCCTTGAACCTGCCGGATTCACGTGGCAGGTACTGCCTTCCAGCGCTCAGGGCATCACATTCATTGGCGAGCTCGACGCTGCACACCTCAGTGAGCACTTGGCGGTGGTGTCGGTGTGCACGGTGTGCTCGGAAGTGGGAACCATTCAGCCGGTTGCCCAGCTTGCCGACATATTCGGCGCTGCCGGTAATGATCCGGTAAGAGCTGCGCGTGGTCAGCGCCCCATCATTCACACGGATGCGGCTCAGGCTTTTTCATGCCTGCCGATCAGCATGGACACCCTCGGCGCTGACCTGCTGAGCATCGGGGGACATAAAGTGGGTGCGCCTGTGGGGACGGGCATCCTGGTTGCGCGGCGCGGCATCCCGTTGACAACGGACCGACCCGGTGGGGAGCATGAGCGCGGAATCCGTTCGGGAACACCGGACGTGGCGGGCGCGGTCGCCCTGGCTGCCGCGATGGTCGAATGTGTTTCCGAGCGGGATCAGATGCATCGGCACTGCTCGCAGATGCGTCGCGAGATCCTTGACCACCTGCCTGAGGGTGTGTCAGCGACGGTGGGGGATGCGCCCACCGTTCCCTCGATCATTCACCTGTCGATGCCGACCGCACATCCCGAAGTGGTGCTCATGGCGATGGACCGAGCCGGTGTGATGGTGTCAGCAGGCTCTGCTTGCCATGCTGGTGTGACACGCCCGTCTGAGGTGGTCACGGCAATGGGCAGATCGGAACGTGAAGCACTGGGCGTGCTACGTGTGTGCGTCTCCACATCAACAACCCTCGACGATGTGCGCGCACTGTGTCAGGCTCTACCTGACGCGCTTTCGCAGGCGCAGGCAATGGACGGATTCGATGAACGGGGACATGTTGTGAAGGAGGACAGATGAGGGTACTGGCTGCACTATCAGGGGGAGTGGACTCTGCTGTGGCGTGTGCGCTCGCTGTCGAAGCAGGCCACGATGTGGTCGCCGTTCACATGGCGCTGTCCAGCCAGCCTCAGGAATGCCGCATCGGTTCACGCGGATGCTGCTCGGTGGAGGACGCAGGGGACGCCGCCCGCGCGGCGCAGACACTGGGCGTGCCGTTCTACGTGTGGGACCTGGCAGAGGAGTTTGAACGAACTGTCATCACCGACTTTGTCGATCAATATCGCCAGGGGCATACTCCCAACCCGTGTGTGCGATGCAACGAATTCGTGAAATTCCGTGAACTGGCCGATCGCGCCCGCACCCTCGGTTTCGATGCCGTGTGCACCGGGCACTACGCGCGCGTTATCGACGGTCCGGATGGTCCCGAGCTGCATCGCGCCCGCGACGAAGCAAAAGACCAGTCCTATGTGCTGGCCATCATGGGGCGCGAGGAGCTTTCTCGTGTTATCACACCGCTAGGCGATGCGCCCGATAAAGCGTGGGTGCGTGCCGAGGCGGATCGGCGCGGACTGGGCGTGTCCAACAAACCCGATTCCTACGACATCTGCTTTATCCCTGACGGCGATACGCAGGGCTTCCTGCAGCGCGCCCTTGGCAAGGACATGGGTGAGATCGTGGATGCCGACGGCAACATCGTGGGTGAACACGGTGGATACTGGAACTTCACGGTGGGGCAGCGCCGCGGATTGCGTTTGGAACGACCGGCCGCTGACGGCAAGCCGCGCTACGTTCTGCGCACCAACCCGCAATCCAATCAGGTGATCGTCGGGCCTGCTGAATTGCTGAGCGTGGATCACATTTCGACCACCGACGTGGTGTGGATGGCGCCGCGCTCCCTCGCCACTGTTGATCAGGAGGCGACCGTCGCGTTCGGGCCTGCGTTGGCCGGACGGATGCTGGCAGATGTCCCCGAGGATGTCCTGACCGCGCAGGTGCGCGCTCACGGAACGCCCTCCGTTGTCGCCGGGGTTCATATTGACGAGGGCGACGCTGCGCCTGCACTGAGTGTGGATCTGGCTGATCCGATCCGCGGCGTGGCTCCGGGCCAGTCGTTGGTGCTGTACCGAGGCACGCAGGTGATCGCTGAAGCAACGATCGAGTCGACCGCTCGAGTGGGGAGTGTGTCCGGTGTCTCGCGAGGCGTGAGCCATGAGGGAGCCCGTGCCAGCTAGAAACCGTTAGAATAGATGCCGCGTAAGATAAAAGGCGCGCGCGAGTGGCGGAATTGGCAGACGCGCTGGATTTAGGTTCCAGTGTCTTTGACGTGGGGGTTCAAGTCCCCCCTCGCGCACTCTTGTGATGTATCGGGGCATCGTGGACATTGTGTGGGCGGTGTCCCGGCTTTTTTGTGTGTGGCGGTGGTCCGATCCGGGGTTAATGCCCGAAATGTGTGTATGGGGTGGGCGTGTCCGGTCCTTCATAAACTTCCTAATGCACTGACGCTACTGCTCTGCCAGTGCCCGGTGTGCACAAGCCCCTAAAAAGTAGCGCGAAAGTGCACATTCCCCTAGATTTAAGCGGTCGGCATGCACATACCCCTAAATCTTCGGCCTTCCCGTGCACATACCCCTAAAAAGTAGCGCGAAAGTGCACATTCCCCTAAATCTTCGTGATCCGGTTTCCGCGCTATTTCTATAACCGCTGGTCAGAGCCTTGTTCCTTGTTGGCCTACCCGGCAGCACGGAGTTTAGCTAGGGGAATGTGCAAAATTCGCTTTAAATCTAGGGGTATGTGCACCGTTGCGCGGCAGTTTTAGGGGTATGTGCACAATTTGTCTTGAATCTAGGGGAATGTGCACTGAACGATCGCGCTGCCTCGGCCGGCCCCTCTGTACGAAAGGTCGCGGGCGGAGGTTTTCGGAATGCTGTCATACTTGATCATGCTACATAAGAAGTTGGCTATGCTGTGAGTGCAGTGATGCGCGCGGATCGTGTGAGTGGTGTTCGTGTGCGGCGTGTGGAGTGTTCTCGTCCCACAACTCGGGTGAATCCAAAACTTACTCGGGTAAAAGAAAGGTCACGTGAGGGCAATGAGTACGAGTGGTGGAGTTCAAGAAAACGGCGTGTTTTCGCGGCTTGTGAAGAACCGCAAGGCTATGGTCGTGGCGGTGTGCGTCGCGGTTGTCGTCGCACTGGTAGTGGCGATTATTGGCGTGAGCGCCTACCGCTCTCACGCGGCACACCAGGCGCGCAGCGAGTTTGACGCGGCGCAGTCGGTCGCCACTGGCGCGTACACGTCCCTGACGGACGCGATCAGTGAGGGCGAACAGCTGTATGCCGACTCGGAGGGCAAGGTGGGTGACGGGGATTCGAGTCGCGCTGACCTTCGCGCCGCACTGGACGAGGCGAACGCTCTGACCATGCCTGCCGCCCAGTCGGGCACTACGAGCGACATGCGTGATGGTGCGCAGTCATTGAACGATTCGGCTGGAGTGTTCACCAGTGCCGCCGAGAAAATTGACACTGCCAGCACTCAGGTTCGCGCCGCGATGACCTCCCATTCGAAAGACCTGATGGTGACTGCGCGCGACACTCTCAAGGCGGAAGTAGACAAGGCAATCAAGGTTCTGTCCGACACGACCGGCAAAGTCAGTGACGACGCGACACGCACCACGGCTCAAAAGACTGTGGACGAGGCGACAGCCCTGATCGGTCAAGCTGACGCTCTCAGTGGCGAGACGGCTGACCCGTTCGACGAGATGAGCGCGAAACTGACTGAGATGACCGGCCAGATGAAGGCTGCTGCCCAGAAGGTGTCGGATTCTCACGCCGCGTGGAAGAAGGCCGAGGAAGCCAAGGCTGCGGCCAGTGAACCTGCCGCCCCGCAGCCCGACTACTCGCAGGGCTACAGTGAACCGTCATATTCGGGTGGCGTGTCCGAGCCGTCATATTCGAGTGGCGGATCTGCACCCGCCCCGAGCGCCCCTACCACTGGTGGGAACACCAGTAGCGGAGACGAATACACGTGGGAGTGGCACGATGCTGGGGAGCAGGACCTCTGCTTTGAGGGTGACACTAAAGGCAATTCATGGCTTGTCCCGTGTAACTGACATCTGTCCCGGTGCTCCGTGGGGTCTGCTGGCTGGAATGCTGGCAGGCCCCTTTTGTGTTACTCGACTCACACAGCGCGGTGTGGGCTTCATGTTTGTCGCATTAGAGGTAGATGACGGGGGTTTGACGCTTCCGCCACTCTAGCTAGATGAAGGAGTACCACGATGCAGTCAAGGCTTGGTGAACGCCTGACGACACCCCTGCGTCGCGTGATGGCAGTATGTGTTGCCTTCACGTTAGCTTTCGCAGGAGTAGTCCTGGCGCAAAAGCCGTCCCTTGCGGGCTACCAGCTCGACAAGGGAATGAGGATCCCCACCAGCGTGGGGGCAAACGATTTTGGAGGAGGGGGATTCTGGTTCGGCTCCTGGGCGTCTCCACAGGGTGTTCCAAGTGAGAACGTGTGGTGTATCGAAATGTGGAAATACAACCCGAAGCCAGAAGACAGCGCCACACTGTCCAAGATGAGTGGCCCGCGCTCATTCGCGCCAGCCGACCTGAAAGTCACCAACTCTCAGGCAGCTTGGCTGCTCGACAAGTATCAGCCGACCCTGGATAAACGACACGGCGCGGCACTCGGCTTCCTCATTCACCAGAATTTCGATCAGGACAACCCTGGACACAACACCGCCCAGGACGTGAAAAACATGTACAACGATGTCAAGCGCCTCCAGCCTGACATCCTCTCCCTTGCGCAGGCAATGGCCACAGAAGCCCGCAATTCCGGTGGCTTCAACGCGAAAGATACAATCGTGACCGGTGAAGGCACCCGTGAGGGCGCGATCCTGAACACCGCCATGCAGATCGTGGACGACGACGGTACCGACGCACTGACCATGCGACGGCTCGGACACGACCTCGGCGTCGATCCGATGATGATTTACCGGCATTTTTCCAACAAAGCGGCACTACTTGACAGCCTGATGGAGGTCATGTGGCGCGACGTCACCGTACCGGCAGCCGCCCAGACAACACCTTCGTGGCGCGAGCACCTGGTCGCTGTGATGCACACTTTGAGGCGCGCATTGCTCAGACACCCTCGTGCCATCTCAATCGTCGGCACACGCCCCGCGACCGGCCCGGAACTTTTCGCCCTTATGGAACGCCTGCTGACGTCTCTCGCGGAGGCAGGAATGCCTGTGAACTCCCAGGCCGCCGACCAGTTGAACGCTCTGGTGAACTACACGGTGGGTCATGTCCTCGCAGAGGCGGGGGAGCCAATGGGCGGCGAGGCCGACCAGATGAGCCACCAAACGGTACTTCCAGCCTCGTTTCCGCTCCTGGCGGCCGTCTTCAACAGCGGGTGGCGCTACGATGCAGACCGCCAATACGACTATGCGCTGCGAGCGATGGTGTACGGCTGGAGCGAAGCTACGAGGGAGGCCGACGGCGCACTGACCGAGGGAAAGAGCACGAACGCAAAGGCCGGCGCCGCTTCGCCCTGATCTGGCTGGCGCAGCTGATTGCCAAGACTGGCAACGGCTTGACACCGTTCGCTCTGACCATCTATGCCTACCAGCACATCGGCCTGAGCACGTCGGTCGCGCTGATCACGCTGGCAGGGTTCCTGCCCGCCGTCCTGTTGGCACCGCCCGACGGAGTGCTTGCCGATCGATTTGACCGCACACGCCTGATGGCGATCGGCAATATTATCTGCGCCGTTGCACTTGGTCTGGTGTGGGCAACAATGCGCATGGCCGCAGACAACATGGAAGCGCGCGAACCTGCAGATCACACACAGCAGGCGGGGCGGACGCTGCTGCGCGTGAAGGACCTGACGAAGACCTTCTCGACGACGGAGCCGCCCACGCAGGTGCTGCGAGGCATCGACCTGGAGGTGCAGCGCGGACAGTTCGTGGCCGTGATGGGGGCATCAGGTTCAGGGAAGTCCACATTGTTGTATTGCATGAGCGGAATGGATCGACCCACCGGCGGTTCCGTCGAACTGGCAGGGCATGAGCTCACCGAGCTGAGCGACTCGCAGATGAGCCACGTGCGCCTACATGAGATGGGTTTCGTTTTCCAACAGGCGCACTTCCTGAAGAACTTTACGATTCGCGACAACATTGCGCTGCCCGCCTTGAAAGCTGCCGGACGGTCAGGGACGAGGGCGGCCGAGGAACGCGTCAACGCACTGATGGAGCGATTCGACATTGGCGCAGTAGCTGATCATGAGATCACCCAGGTATCCGGGGGACAGCTCCAGCGCGCCACCATCTGTCGCGCACTCGCCACCCAGCCATCGATCGTGTTCGCTGACGAGCCAACCGGTGCGCTGAACACCTCCATGACCGGTGAGGTGCTGGAAGCGCTTGAGGAAGCACATCAGGATGGCACCACCATTGTCATGGTGACACATGACCCGGTGTGCGTTGCGCGCGCGGACGGGATTGTCTACCTGCGTGACGGGGTGATCGTGGGTGCCATTGACAGCAGGAAACTCGATAGGAGGCACGAGGGCGACGCGGCTGACCGGGATGATTACCAGGCGGCCAGGACAAGTGAATTGATGAGATGGCTGCAGTCCAAAGGATTCTAGCGTTGCCGTGATGCGGCAGGATGGTTCCTTCATGAGCGCTCGCAGCGGGCGTGACCTACAGTGGTGGATGACGACGGACAAATACGGCGGACACATGAGGAGGCTGCCATGGCTGAACTGAAGGTGGGGGACAAGGCTCCTGAATTCACTTTGGATTCCACGCACGGCACTGTGTCACTGACTGACATGCTGGCTCGTGCTGCACGCGGCGTGGTGGTGTACTTCTACCCGCGTGCGTCCACGCCCGGATGCACCACCGAGGCGTGCGATTTTCGTGACTCGCTGGCCTCGCTGCAGGGGGCAGGATATGAGGTTGTCGGCATCAGCAAGGATGACATGGCGGCGCTGGAAAAGTTCGAGGCAAACCAGTTACTGACATTTCCGCTGCTGTCAGATCCGGAAGGCACCGTGATCGACGCCTATGGGGCCTTTGGCGAAAAAATGAGTTTCGGCCGCAAAATTCTGGGACCAAAACGTTGCACATTTGTCGTCAACCCTGACGGCACAATTGCCCTTGCACAATATGGCGTCAGGGCTTCAGGCCACGTCAAGCGTCTGCGCAGGGAACTCGGCATCGACTGAGTCGTACAGCGACGGTCTGCGCCTTGCAGGTTTGGAGGGCAGGTGCCCGTGTCCCAAACGAGGCGCGACAGCTCTATGCGCGTGTCGGCTGAAGGTGTGACGTGTGTTTCATGGACGGGATGCCGTGCAAACTCGTATATACGTTGTGTGGATGAATTTGATGGGGCGCATGATGTGGTTGACTGTCAGGTGGCGGGCGCTGAGCGTCATGCCCAAGCGGCGGTGAGTTTTCAGCGCCGGGCTGAGGGTGCGTGTGGGAGTGGTTCGAGCCGTGATCGTATTGTCACGGTGCATGTGGATCACAGTGGTCATCTTGACAGGATTGAGTTCGCCGCCCAGGTGTCGACCTTGTCGAAAAGCCAGTTGACGTCCAGCGTGATGGAGGCGTACAGGGCAGCGTTGAGCGATGTGCGCACCCAGATGGTTGCTGTGGCCTCAGAGATCTTTGGTGCTGATTCGCCGACTGTGCGAAAGCTTGCGGACCAGTGACGGACGATCTGCGTATTAACACTGACCAGCTTGATGAGCACCGGTGTCATGTCGCTCACGTGGGGCAGGGAATTCAGATGGCCCGTGATGCGTCCGTTCAGGTCGGTGTGGGTGATGGCGCGTTCGGCGTGTTGTGTTCGCCTTTTTTGGTCCCGCCCCTGTCGCTGGTGGAAGGTCAGGCGCGTGACGCGCTGTCAAGCGCGTCGAGCGCGTTGGACCGGTTGTGCAGTCAGCTGGGTATTGCTGTGGAGGATTTTACTGCTCACGAAGACGAGCTGACACGCTCCTTCAACAATGAGGTGAGCGTGTGGGGGAAGCGAGGTCGGCGTGGTTAATCCTTTGGTGGCGCAGCGTCAGGACTCGACCAGCCCGCTTGCCGGCACGTTTCTTCTTGAAGACGGCGAGCAGTTGGTTGGCGCGTTCAATTCAGGCAGCTGGGTCAGTGGCGGTATGGCTGCGTTCGCTGCTGTGGGTGATGCGGCCAGTATGATTGCTGACCCGATCGGTTCGCTGATCGCGATGGGTGCCGGATGGGTGCTTGAGCATGTTCACCCTTTGGATCAGTGGCTCGATGAGTTCACTGGCGATGCGGATCAGGTTGCGGCCTATGCTCAGACGTGGGGCAACATTAACACTCAGCTGTCCGCGTGCTCCCAGCAGTTGGCCGGGTATACGCGCTCTGACCTGTCATCTATGAGCGGGCAAACCATCAGCGCGATCACCGTCTTGGAAGCCGACCTGGGTAAGCTGATTGAGCAGGCTGGCAAGTGGGCCAGCGCGATGGGGCAGGCTCTTAACGTTGCTGCCACGCTTGTTCAGATTGTTCACGACCTGGTGCGTGATGCTCTATCTGAAATCATCGGCAAGTTCGCATCCGCCATTATCGAAGCGGTTGCCACCGCTGGGCTGGGTATTCCCGCTATCGCGGCGCAAATATCCACCAGTGTTGCCACGATGACATCCAGGATCAGCACAACTGTTCACAAGGTCATTGATTCAGTCAAGAATCTCAAGGGACTGCTCGGCAAGCTCACCGAGTTGTTCAGGAAGTTCTCTGACACCCTCAACAGGCTCCTCCGCAAAGGCGCAGACACACCCTCGACACGCATCAACGCTTCTGCCCCTCACGTAGACCCAGCTCAATATACCGAGTTTTCCTTGCATCGCTCCGACGCAACCCCCCATTGGGACACAAGCCCCGCACCATTTGGGAAGAACGCGCACGGAGAGCCGTATCCGACCTACGACGCGTGGGCTTCAAAGAATTTAAACTCGAGAGGTGTTCCGAATTATAGATTTCAAGATACAAACGGCGCCTTGCCTGACTCAGTTGTGCGCCATAGCAGCCTTCAACAAATCAAGGAAAAGTATGGACGATTCGTCGACCGGATCGGTCATCCAGGGGGACAATTCGTCGCATCGGCACCTGAAGGCCGTCATATTCCATTTGAAAAGCGATCAATGCCGCCTCCGAAAGCTCATGACCGTCTCTACGGTTATTAGCTGGGTGAACTGCCTCGTGGCTACTCTGTTGAAGAGGGCACAATCGCCCCCGCATTAGGATTTGAAGGCGGAGGTAAGCAATTCATCTTCTTAAATGAACGAGGTGAAATGGTGTCAATTGCAGAGTGCATAGAGAAAGGAATTCTCCTCGAATGGGTACACTGAGTTTCGATGAGTTACGGCCTTTAGCTGAATGCCGATGGGCCCGATTTGCACTCAACGAGGTAGCACATGAATCTGTCACGCTGAGCTACGACTATGGCGACCCCGCCCTCCACGTGGTACACCACAACGACGGATCTTTCGCATTCGGTTCAAGCGGTCGAGGTGGTCCTATTTCCTTCTCACTTGTCACTATGGACGCACAGATTGCCCTACGCTGGCTTATCTTAAACGCCAGCTTCCCCTATCGATACGCTCGCGCCTACCTGCAGTTCTCCATTCCTCACCGAACTAGTCAGATACGGGAAGGATATGCTCTCCACCGCTTGACGCGCACACTTTCGACTCTGCGAGCTCCAGATGGCGAACTTCTGCCGATGAAGATGAGCGACGACCTTGTACATGACGTCTCTCAATGCGTGCGCTACTCTCACATTCATGACATAGAGGTACACGACCTGGTCGATTCAGTGACCAACGCAAACGGAGAACCTTCGCTTTCCCAATTCCTTGCCCCTTAGAGACAACGCAAGAAAACTCTGAGAGCGGAGGCTCCACCCGGAGCTGGATGGCTCTCATATGTTCAGACCGTATAATGAGGGATAAGACTCCGTCACATGTCTTAAGAATAAGGGAGGATGCAATATTGACGCTCAGGAGTCTTGACGAGCCGTTTTTCGAGGAGCTGTCGAAGCTGGCGGATTGTGCAGATGTTCATTTTATGCGCAATATTCACCATCCTCGTTCGATCAGTATCAGTCATGCTGGTGACCCGATTTACCACTTGGCTCAACTTGAGGATGGGCAGTTCGCATATGGAGGGAGCTCGCGAAACGGGGATATTCAATTTACGTTTTTTCCCCGGATCTTGACCTGGTGACACGCTGGTTCATCTACCAGGCGGGCGAATCATTCCGCTGGGCGCAGCGCGGCTACGCGTCCTTGTACTTTCCGTGTTACACCTATGAGCAGCGGCCCGGATACGAACTGGTTGAGGTAGAAAAGTACACGTACACTCTTAAGACGCCAGCTGGCCAGGTCCTGCCAATGCGTATGGATGACGATCTTATCAACGACTATTCAGACACGGTGCTTTTCTCCTATATCTGTGACATCCCCATTCGAGATCTCCTTTATTCTTTCCTGGACCCCGACGGGCGTCCAGCCCTCGAAGCATTCGTTGTCGAGGAATAACCTGTGTGAGGAAGGTGTGAGGCTGTGTCGTTGATGAGTCTTGACGAGCCGTTTTTCGAAGAGCTGAGGCCGCTGGCGGAAAGTTCGGACGCTCTTTTCATGCGCAATCTGTTCCATCCTCGTTCGATCAGTATCAGTCATGCTGGGGATCCGATCTACCACTTGGCTCAGCTTGAGGACGGGCAGTTCGCGTATGGAGGCAGCTCGCGGAATGAGAGGATTTTCTTTTCGTTTTTTTCCCCGGATCTTGACCTGGTGACACGCTGGTTCATCTACCAGGCGGGCGAATCATTCCGCTGGGCGCAGCGCGGCTACGCGTCCTTGTACTTTCCGTGTTACACCTATGAGCAGCGGCCCGGATACGAACTGGTTGAGGTAGAAAAGTACACGTACACTCTTAAGACGCCAGCTGGCCAGGTCCTGCCAATGCGTATGGATGACGATCTTATCAACGACTATTCAGACACGGTGCTTTTCTCCTATATCTGTGACATCCCCATTCGAGATCTCCTTTATTCTTTCCTGGACCCCGACGGGCGTCCAGCCCTCGAAGCATTCGTTGTCGAGGAATAACCTGTGTGAGGAAGGTGTGAGGCTGTGTCGTTGAAGAGTCTTGACGAGCCGTTTTTCGAAGAGCTGAGGCCGCTGGCGGAAAGTTCAGACGCTCTTTTCATGCGCAATGTGTTTCATCCGCACTCGATCCAGCGTCAGCCACTCGAACGGGGATCACGACAATCGCCTCGCCGACCTCGATGACGGGGATGCGCATTGAGACGCCAACCATGGCCGACCCTCGGCTCACTCTGCGCAATATCTGTGCAGGCTTTGTTGTCGACCGCCAAGACGTGCACGTGACCGAAGAAGCGTGAAGAGGTGACAAATTCTCTCGGAGGAGTGGAGGCATAAAAAGTGCGCCGTGAGGGAATCGAACCCCCAACCCGCTGGTTAAGAGCCAGCTGCTCTGCCAATTGAGCTAACGGCGCTACGTCTCGTAACGAAGTAATACTGTACTCGTGTCAAGGGGCTTCAGACAACTTGAAAAGTAGGCGATAGGACACATCTGCAGGACGCATGCACAGGCGCGCATGGGCATCTACAGTAAGAACCGGAGCGCCAACGCGTCTTTGACACTGACAAACCTGGAGGGCTGATGGAACACCACGACGATCTGCGTGACGTGCCCATCACGCAGATGACGCAGGACTACTTGAAGACCATTTACTCCGCAGGGGAGTGGAGTGGTGCCGGAGTATCGGTGAACGATCTTGCCGCCAGGATGGGCGTTGTTGCATCGACCGCATCTGAAAACGTCAAGCGCCTGACAGAGCAGGGACTGGTTGAGCACGAGCCCTACCATAAGGTTCACCTGACCGAAAAGGGCCGCGCAATAGCAGTAGGTGTGGTGCGTCGCCACCGCCTCCTCGAAACATACCTGTACGAAAAGCTCGACTTTGAGTGGGACGAAGTTCACCGAGAAGCAGAAATCCTTGAACATGCGGTCTCCGAGACGCTGCTTGAGCACCTCGACCGTGCACTTGGTTTCCCGATGCGCGACCCACATGGCGACCCGATTCCGGCTCCTGACGGCACTCGCCTGGCTCCCGGTATGATGCCGCTGTCTGACGTTGTCGAAGGAACTGACACGGTCATCGTGCGAATCTCAGATGGCCATCCGCAGATGCTGCGCGATCTGGCCAGCAGGGGGATCGCCCTGGATGCCCGTATCACGGTGGTGCGCCGCTCACCTGCGCTGGGAACACTCACACTTGACGTGCGCGAATCTGGTGAAGAGCGCGCGCATACCGTCGAAATCGGTGACGTGGCCGCAGATGCCATTTTCGTGGCCACCGACCCGGATGATCTTCACGTTGAACAGTAACCGTCGCAACCGTGCGCCAACCGTCGCAGCCGCACACCCGAGCTAGCTCAGGGAAGCTGACCCCATCGACGGCGGCACGTTCGCCTCGTACCCCAGGCCCACTAGTGCCTCACGCACCCTCGTCGTAGCATCGTCGAGGGCATCATCACTGGCCTGAGCAGCATTGGCGAATGCAATATCTGCTTCCGACTTCATGGGGACTACATGCAGATGGGTGTGAGGTACCTCAAAACCGGCAATGATCAGGCCGGCGCGCTCCACGTCGAAGGCTTCGATCTGTGCTCGCCCAATGATGTGAGCCACGTGCATCAGGTGCTCGGCAACCTCCATCGGCGCGTCCGTCCACGACGGGTAAGGGTGGCGCGGCACCACCAGCATGTGACCAGCGCGGATCGGCTCAATGGTGGCAAAAACAACACAAACGTCGTCAGCCCATGCGAAGCGTCCCGACCATGTTCCATCAATGATGTTCTCAAATGCTGTACTCATGGCTCTATTGTCACCCATCTTGCGCCCGCATGGGCCACCCTCGTCGCGATACCCCTCCGCACCTGCGCCCGATCGTACGCTGAACGAATCCGGTAGCCAGTGGCGCGATGAGATACCCTTAAGTGGTTGGCAACAGGCCAATTTGACGAGCATGACCGAAGAATTCGAGAGGGATCCATCAATGAGCCAGAATCAAGGTTCGGAGCCGGAATTCCGCTACACCGCACAGATGGCCAACGCCATCGAAGACAAGTGGCACAAGCAGTGGGATGACCGTGGCACATTCAATGCCGATAACCCAACCGGAGACCTTGAAGGGCCACTGGCGCAACTGACCCCTTACTTCCTGCTCGACATGTTCCCCTACCCGTCAGGCAAAGGCCTGCACGTTGGACACCCGCTGGGCTATATCGCCACTGACACGATCGCACGTTTCCAGCGCATGCGCGGCTTTAACGTGCTGTACACGATGGGATTCGACGCATTCGGTCTTCCCGCTGAACAGTACGCCATCCAGACCGGCCAACATCCGCGCATCACGACATACGACAACATTGCGAATATGCGTCGCCAACTGGCGCGCCTGGGACTGTCGCACGACAAGCGCCGCTCATTTGCTACAACCGATGACCTGTTTGTGCGTTGGACGCAGTGGATCTTCCTGAAGATCTTCAACGCGTGGTATGACACTGAAGCGACGAACCCGGCCGGCACGAAAGGCTGCGCCCGTCCGATCAGCGAACTGGAAGACGAATTCCGCTCCGGCGCGCGCCCGATCGCCACATCTGAGGGCGAGGAAACATTCGACAAGGCGTGGGACGATCTGACAGCGGTCGAACAGGCCCGCGTGCTCGATTCCTACCGCCTGGCCTATATCAACGAGGCGCCCGTGAACTGGGCTCCCGGCCTGGGCACCGTGCTCGCCAACGAGGAAGTCACCGCCGAGGGACGCTCCGAGCGCGGCAATTTCCCAGTCTTTACCAAGCGCATGCGCCAGTGGATGATGCGAATCACCGCCTACGCTGACCGCCTGGACGCTGACCTGGACACAGTGAACTGGCCGGACAAGGTGCGCTCAATGCAGCATCACTGGATTGGCCGCTCCACCGGCGCGCGCGTCACATTTGACGCTGACGGCACGCGGCTCGATGTGTTCACCACCCGCCCTGACACGCTTTTTGGCGCAACATTCATGGTCGTTGCCCCCGAACACCCCCTGCTCGGGGACGAGGGCGACGCTGCTGACCTGAACGTGCCTGCTGAGTGGCCCGAGGGAACACGCGAAGCGTGGACAGGTGGATACGCTACGCCAGCTACGGCTGTGAAAGCCTACCGTGAACGCGCTGCACGCATGACGGATGCGGAGCGAACCGCCGAAGCAGGGGAGAAGACAGGCGTGTTCTCCGGGCGTTTCGCCACCAACCCTGTTAACGGCACGAGCATCCCGATTTTTGTGGCCGACTATGTCCTGATGGGATACGGCACCGGCGCGATTATGGCTGTGCCCGCGCACGACCAGCGTGACTTTGACTTCGCACGTCGTTTCGACCTGGACATCATCACCACGATCACCCCACCCGAAGACTTCGACCGCGACGAAGCCGCGTGGGTCGGTGACGGTGTCATCACCAACTCGGCCAATGAGGAAGTGGACCTCAACGGTCTGGGCAAGGAAGCGGCCATTGAGCGCATCACACAGTGGCTGGAAGAACGCGGCCTGGGCAAGAAAACCGTGACGTACCGCCTGCGTGACTGGCTGTTCTCACGTCAGCGCTACTGGGGTGAACCGTTCCCCGTGGTGTATTCGGCTGATGGCCGCGTGCACGCGCTGCCTGATGAGATGCTCCCCGTCACCCTGCCGGAAATTGATGACTTTTCGCCGCGCACATTCGATGAGAACGATGCTGCGTCTGAGCCGGAAGCACCGCTGGGTCGGGCAACGGACTGGTTGGACGTTGAACTGGATCTGGGTGAAGGCAAGCAGACGTATCGTCGTGACACGAACACCATGCCGAACTGGGCTGGCTCGTGCGCTTACGAAATCCGTTACGGCGACCCGAATAACACCGAACATTTCGCTGATCCGGTCAATGAGCAGTACTGGATGGGGCCGCGCAACCCGGGCGAATCCGGCGGTGCGGACCTGTATGTCGGTGGCGTCGAACACGCCGTTTTGCACCTGCTGTATGCGCGTTTCTGGCAGAAGATCCTCTTCGACCTGGGATACGTCAGCGCATCTGAGCCGTTCCACCGGCTGTTCAACCAGGGCTACATCCAGGCCTACGCCTACACGGATTCACGCGGCGCATACGTGCCGGCCGATGAAGTGACGGGCGACGAGGAAAGCGGATTCACCTGGAAGGGCGAGCCCGTCACACAGGAATACGGCAAGATGGGCAAGTCCCTGAAGAACGTTGTCACACCTGACGAATTCGCTCAGGACTATGGCGCGGACACGCTGCGAGTGTATGAGATGTCGATGGGACCGCTGGATATTTCCCGCCCGTGGGAGACGCGAGCCGTCGTTGGATCTCAGCGCTTCCTGCAGCGCCTGTGGCGCAATGTCCTCGATGAAGAAACTGGTGAGGTCACTGTCAGTGACGAACCGGCCGACCTGGCCACGCGCAAACTGCTGGCCCGCACGATCGCGGATGTGACGGTTGAGTTCGAGAACCTGCGCATTAACACCGCCATTGCCCGCATGATTGTGTTGAATAACCACATCACGTCGATGGATGCGGTACCGCGCGAAATCATCGAACCCCTGGTGCTGATGGTCAGCCCTGTTGCGCCGCACATCGCTGAAGAACTGTGGCACAAACTGGGGCACGATGAGTCGCTCGCACGTGAACCGTTCCCGGTCGTTGAGGACGAATCACTGCTCGAAGAAGATGCGATTACTGCGATCGTGCAGGTCAACGGCAAGGTTCGTGCCCGCCTCGATGTATCGCCCTCGATTGACGAGGACGATCTGCGCACCCGCGCGCTCGACCTGGAGCCGATCCGCGCCATCCTCGATGGACGTGAGCCGCTGAAAGTTATTGTGCGCGCACCTAAACTGGTGAACCTGGTTCTGCCGAAGAACTAGCCGCGCGCTGTCAGATTGGTAGCGGCGAGAACCTATGCCTGAAGGCGACGTTATTCATGCTCTGGCCCGCACGTTCGACACGCTGTTTGTCGGACGTGCGGTCCGGGTGTCATCGCCGCAGGGACGCTTCGCCGGCGGAGCACGCCTGATCAACGGCAGGATAGTGACGTCGGTTCGTGCGCACGGCAAGCATTTCTTCATGCAGTTGAGCGCGCCCGGACCGGTACGCGAGGGACACCCCGACGGTACGCAGGTGGCATATACCGACGACCTGTGGCTGCATGTCCACCTGGGTCTGTATGGGTCGTGGCGTTTATATGGCAGCGAATCGGTGGAGGTTCCCGTATCGATCGGAGCTCCGCGGCTGGCTGGCGACAGCGGCACAACGCACGAGGACGGCCGATGGACTCCACCCGAGCCGGTTGGCCAGGTCAGGGTCCGCATCGAAACAGATGACGCGGTCGCCGACCTGTCAGGTCCTAATCGCTGCGAAGTCATCACACCTGATGAACAGCGCCAGGCACAGCAGCGTCTGGGTCCCGATCCGCTGTCACCCCACGCGCTGACTCGTCCCGACCTGGAGCGCGCCTTCATCGATGCGATCCGCTCACGATCGCGCACCATCGGCGAACTGGTTATGGATCAGTCTGTGATTGCCGGCGTCGGGAACATTTACCGCGCAGAATCGCTCTTCATTACGGGGATTCATCCCAGACGCCGAGGCAACCGAGTGGCCGAGGCGCGCCTGAGCCTGCTATGGAAAACGATCTGCCCACTCATGACACACGGCCTTGAAGTGGGCAGAATCGAAACAGTGAGCGACGAGGATGCTCCGGAACCACCCCTTGAGGGTGATCCTGAAGCATCACGCTGGTATGTCTATCACCGCACCGGCAGGCCGTGCCTGCGTTGCGGCACTCCCGTTGCGGAGGATCTGATGGCTACGAGACGTCTCTTCTGGTGTCCGGGCTGTCAGCGCTAGGCAAAAGCCCGACGCTGACAGGAAGGCTATGACACTAGGCCAGGTCAGTGGCCGGAGCTGCTCCCAGGTGGACCTCCATGGAATCGTAGGTCGGCGCCTCGGGACGGTTCGTGACCGGACGATCCAGGTAGAACATGGCGGTCGAGGCGATGTCGTCATGCAGCGGCAGGTAGCGGCCACCTGAACGCCAGCCCAAAGCCTGAATGTCGACGCGCGGCAGTCCCTTGGAGAAGTGGATTGCGTCCTGAATATGGAAGCGGTACATTCCGAAACGCTGATTGGCGATATACAGGCCATCGGGGCGGATGACCTGCGGCATTCCCAGGTACGGCGTGGAGAACGTCGTGTATCCGCGGCCGGGGACATCGAAGTTCCAGGCACCACCGAAATAATCCTCAGTGCCGGTGCCACAGATCGTGGGATAGTCAGTGTCGTCGTCCATGTAGAACTTGATTTCGCCTTCGCCCCACCAGCCGTTGTCATTGACTGACCATGCGATGTAGGTGCCCACGTAGTGCCCCAGGCCCTCGATGTTTTCCAGAATCGGGTGTGTGGTGAGCGTCGGCAGGGGGTTGGAGCGGCGCCACTGCGCATGGAAGTAGGCGATATCATCCTTGGCGGCTGCGCCGTCAGCGGCGGATGAGTCACCCTCGTCAATGTCGTAGGTGATCTGGTAGTAGACGCGGGCATCCTCGTCGGAGGTGTTCTCCAGTGTCAGGCGAGCGCCGGACTTGAACGGCATGGGCCAGTAGGAGTTGAAACCACCGTGCGGGTTGGCGGCGATCGGAACAGAATTAACCTGCGAGAACACGGACCAGCCATTGCAGAAGAAGTCGCCGTAGGGCACCTCAACGGCAGGTTCGTCACTGCCGTCCCAGTAGCAGCGGAAGACCAGGCGACGCCACAGTGAGGTGTGAGCGGTCATCCAGATATGAGTGATGCATCCGGTACCTGAGATGTTGGCCAGCTCGAATGTGCCGCGAGCCGGAACGTCAATACTGGGAGAGATCTTCCACGTGGGTCCCAGGTCGCGTGCACATTCCGCACCGGTTCCCTCGGTCGCGCGGCCGCCACCCCCAGGTGTGCCGTCGAAGTTTTCCGGAGAGATGGAGCGAGTGGCTACGTTGCGAATCGTGGTCAGACCTGTCAAGGGGGAGAGCATCGTTGGCCGCCTTTCCTGAGAAAATATCAAAATGTGCGTCGGAATTTCACGATTTGTAATCGATTACTGTATAGTGTAGAGCACCAGGTAGTCAGGGTCAATTAACCATTGGCTTCCAGGTGCCATAATCAGCGAGTTTTCCACTGGTGGAATGCTCAAAGATCATCACAACGCGAGATAGGGCTAACGGACTCAACGTTGAGTCATATCGAAGAGGAGACACCATGAATTCAGGAAAGAGCAGGTGGGCGTGGGCAGGGATTGCGTCGTTCACCTTGGCATCTGTTCTCGTAGGAGGATGTGGCTCGGGAACGCCAGGTGAACCCGCAGGTTCAGAAAGCGGCGCAGCAGCCTCGGGGTCATCATCCGAGGGCGGCACGACCATTGAATTCTGGCACCGCACATTCACCCCCGTGGAAAATGAGTGGTACAAGAACATCGTTCAGAAGTTCAACGAGGCGCAGGACGAGATCACCGTAGTCGACACAGAAGTACCGGCCGACGCGTGGGATCAGAAGATGAAGTCGGCGCAGGCAGCAAACAAGAGTCCCGACATTTACACCTTCGCCGGACCGCTCAATGACGGCGTGAATGCCGCTCAGTTCCACGATCTGGATTCGATCGTGTCCAAGGAAGGCCTGGACAAGATGACCGACCTGGCACGTTCGGTTTCCCAGATTGATGGCACTTACTACGCATACCCGCTGGTTCTGGAGCCGCAGACAGTGCTGTTCTGGAACAAGGAAATGGTCTCCGCTGCCGGCCTTGACGCTGAGCAGGCACCGAAGACGTGGCAGGATCTGCTCGACAACTGCGCGAAGATTCAGCCAACCCTGTCGGATGGTCAGTACTGCATTTCCCCGGCATCTGATGCCGGCACATTCGCCTGGGCATCTGTGGGCCAGCAGTTCAATGCTTCCGGACACAACGCACTGACCGATGACTGGAGCGCACCGAACATCAACGACCAGGGCTACCGTGACCTCATGCAGTTCTACAAGGATCTGTGGGACAACGGCTACATGGCCAAGCAGCCTCTGGGCAGCTACCTGGAAGCCAAGGAATTCGGTGAAAAGAAGGTGGCCTACAAGGTGTCCGGTTCCTGGATGATGTCCGAGGTTGGCTCCGACTACCAGGACATGCTGACGAACACGGGTCTGGGCCTGTTCCCGAGCTCACCGAACGGAGAGGGACGAACCACCACCACACTGGGTGACTTCAAGTGGGTTGTTGACGCAAAGGCCAAGCACCCTGAAGAAGCAGGCAAGTTCCTCGAATGGGTTCTGGCCGGAGACGTTGAGAACCTCGTTCCGTTCTATGTTGCCACCCAGTTCACCAAGATTCCTCCGCGCGACGACGTTCAGGAAGGCGTGGCCGCCACTGAAGAGGCCAAGTCCGCTCCGTGGTCAGACGTCATCATGACTGAGATTGCTCCCGATGCCATTCCAAGCGTTGCCTACCCGTGGGATGTCTCGATGGCAGTCGGCACGGCGATGGAGACCGTGATGAAGGGTGCCGCGACCGCTGACCAGGCGATCGACACTGCTGAGAAGGCGATCCAGACCGTGATCGATCGTGAGAGCCTTCCCGAGAAAGCATCTGCTCCCGGCGATAAGTAATTCAGCCCTGTCATAGGACTGTTCCCAGGCTGAAGAAAGGAATCCCGATGTCCAGTACAAAGGTGCGGAAGGACTCAAAGAAGTTCCGTTTCCGTGATGGACGACTCGCATACCTCTTGATCCTTCCCGCCTTTGTGCTGCTCGGGATCTTCGTGGTGTGGCCAGCAATTTACGCAGCGTACCTGTCATTCCAGGACTGGAGCTTTTACAAGCCCGCAGTATTCGTTGCGTTCAAGAACTACACGGACGTCCTCAAGGACCCGCTGTTTATCGCCGCCATTAAACGCGGTTTCATGTTCGTTCTGTTCACCGTGCCCACCACGTTGGTTCTCGCATTCCTCTTTTCCAGTCTTGTCGTATCTGTGTCGCGCAGATTTGCTGACACGTTGAAGGTCAGCATCTATCTGCCGACCATTATTTCCGGCGTTATTACCTCGATCATCTTCGTGTTGATCTATGACTACTCCGGCGGCATTTTGAACTGGTTCCTCGGGTTCTTCGGAGTTGAACCAATCGCATGGCTGGGTGACCCCCAGTGGGCGCTTCTGGCCATCGCAGTCCCGGCAATCTGGCTGGGAATGGGCCTCACATCCCTGATCATGGTGGCAGCCATGATTGACATCCCCAGCGAGTTCTACGAAGCCGCCTCGCTCGAGGGAGCGAACTGGTGGCAAAAGACCTTCTACATCACATTGCCGCAGATGAAGAATGTGGGGTTGTATCTGCTGGTAACAGGCATTATCGGCGCGATCCAACAGTACGAGCTCCCGCTGGTCATGACCGGCGGCGGGCCGTTGGATTCGACAACCACACCGAACCTGTTCATCTTCAATCACTTCCGCGGAGACATGAACGTGGGCTACTCGATTGCAGCAGCCCTGCTGATGTTCCTGGTTCTGGGAACCCTCTCCGCACTGATCTTCAAATTCGTGAACTCCGAGAAGCTGGTGGATTAATCATGTCAGTAATGTCAACGTCGACGGGTGTCAGCACCGCAATGGAGACATCGGACTCCACGAAGAAAGAACAGGCAGCAGCACCGCAGTTCCACCGGAAACAATGGTGGCCGGTCATCCTGATCAAAGGCCTGTTCGGTGCGATCTTCATCTTCGCTGCACTGTTCCCCCTGCTGTGGATGGTCATCGCAGGATTCAAGGCAAAGACCGAAGTTGTTCAGACTCCCTTCCAGTTCTTCCCCGAAGTGTGGCACTGGGAAAACTACGCGCGCATCGCGCAGGATCCCACGTTCATCCGCGCATTGCTGTGGACGCTTCTGGGTGCGCTGCTCTTCATGACTGCCAGCCTGACCGTCAACTCACTTGCTGCCTATGCGTTCGCACGCCTGGAGTTCCGCTTCAAGAAAATCCTGTGGGTCGTCATGATCACGACGATGTTCATTCCGGGTATGACGATTCTGCTGACCAGCTTCATCGTTGTGACGAAGTTACGCATGCTGGATACTCTGGCCGTTCTGGTTATTCCCGGTGTCGCGAACGCGGGAATGATCTTCTTTATCCGACAGTTCTACCTGTCGATCCCCTCATCCCTCGAAGAGGCAGCCATGCTGGATGGGTGCGGGCGTTTCCAGATTTTCGTGCGTCTGTTCCTGCCCCTGTCGAAGCCTCCGTTCGTCGTCATGGGCATCACGTCCTTCCTGGGATACTGGAATGCATACGTGTGGCCGATTCTGACCATCACGTCCCCGGAGAAGTACCAGCTCCAGCAATACCTTGCGACGTTCCGCTCGGAACGTACCTCTGAACTGGGTCTACTCATGGCGGGCTCTGTCCTGTCAGCGGCGCCAGTGATCATCATCTTCCTTATTTTCCAGCGCCAGATCATTGGCAACATCAAAATGTCCGGTCTGAAGTAGGAGCGTCCTCATCGATGAGGACGACGGTCACGGCCGACACACCCATCCAAGGAAAGGACACGCTATGCGTGAGTCTATCTCACCACCAGGGCGCTGCTTATTCACTCGACGAGGAGCAATCATTGCTGCCTGCGCATGCGCCGGCGCGCTGTGTCTGGCAGGAACAGCGTGCGCTGCCGATCCAGCCGCACCCGAGGCGGAGAAGCCATACGCTCATCCTTCGGCTGCACGCGTTGTCGCTCAGCTGACAGGTGCTAAAGGTTTTACAAACACCGCCCAGACCATGAAAATCCAGGGAACCGACCTTGGAATCATGTGGGATGACGGAGACGGTCATGTGTTATTCGCTGTTGGTGACACCTTCGGCGAATGGAGCGGCAATGGTGGCGGCGGAGAAGACTGGCGTTCGAATGCACTGCTGCGTTCGTCCACCAGGAACTTCGCTGAAGACGGAATCCTGTTCGATTCTGCCGTGGTCGATGAGAACGGAAAAGCGCGGGAGATCATTCCCTCGCTCAAGATCCCTGAAACCGAGCACACCACTATTCCCACCGGCGGCATCGCGGTGGGCGGCCGGCAGTATTTGGCGTTCATGTCCGTCAATAAGTGGGGCGTCCCCGGAGAATGGTTCACGAACTATTCCCGTATCGCGTACTCCGATGACGGGGGAGAAACCTGGAATACGACCGACGGCCCGCAGTGGACCAACGATGACAAGTGGTCCAATAACTTTCAGATGGTGGGCTTTGCTCACGGTCAAGGCGATGGCTTCGTCTACATGATGGGCACGCCGAATGGTCGCTTCGGTGCCATCCGCATCGCCAGGGTTGATGAGAACAAGATCCTCGAAAAGGATGCTTACCAGTACTGGAACGGCAGCGAGTGGGGTGACGACGAGGGTACCGCGGCCGACATCATTGAAGCTCCAACGACGGAACTGTCTTTGCAGTACAACTCATACCTGAACAAGTGGATGCTGATGTACACCACTGATTCAGACGAAGCGGGAATCTTTGACGTGGTGTACCGCCTGGCAGATCGTCCGGAAGGTCCGTGGTCAGACAAGACAGTAGTGGCAACCTCACTGGATTATCCCGGAATGTATGCACCGTACATGCACCCGTGGAATTCAGGTTCAGAAGTGCATTTCGCCATGTCAATCTGGGGCTCCTACAACATTTTCCAGATGGCATTCGAGGTAGATAAGGATGGCAATGTGATCCACCCGAACCTCGTTAAGGACCCCGGTTTTGAGCGCGTAGAGAATGGCGGTATGAGTCCCCATTGGCAATGCCACGGACCTTGCGGTCTTGATGGCAAGCCGGATTGGGCATATGGGTCAGAACACCAGGCATGGATGCGGAACAACCAAGGCACGTTGGAGCTTTCCCAGACAGTAACCGTCACACCCAACACTCACTACAAGATGACAGCGTTCGTGACGACTGGTCCTGACAACCCGCAGCGCACTGACAAGGGAACGGTGGGTGCGCGTCAAACCGGTCCAGGCGGACAGGTTCTTGCCTCTCAGGAATTCACACACTTGGCCGGATACACGCGCTTTGTTGTGGAATTCGACTCGGGAAGCAACAGCCAGATCGATATTTTCGTAGACGCTGCCCCTACTGCTGACCAGTGGGTGCAGATGGATAGCTTGTCTCTGAAGGCCACTGGACCGAGTAAGTCCGACACCAAGCCTGCAGATGGTGATGCAAACGCCGATGCCGATGCGGGTAAAGACGAGGGCGGGAACGCCGATGCCGGTAGTGGAAAGGGCGAGGGCAATCTTGGTGGCGACGTGAACCGGCCAGAAAACGGCAACGGGGGTAAGGCAGGAGCGGCATCCGCTCAAGCCGGCTACAAGGCAACGGTTGCGCGTACCGGCTCCACAGTCGGAAGCCTCGTGCCCGCACTTGTTGGAATCAGCCTGATTGGTGGGCTCTCCTTGGTTGCAGCAAGGCGCCGACAGGCTAGGTAATGTTCAGCTGAATACGACATTGACGAGGGCGACTCACGCACTGGTGGTGTACACCGAACATCGGATGGGTCGCCCTCGTCAATCGTGTTAGGGCGCCTAGGTGCGGTGACCCGCAGTGGTCATGGATGCAAGCCGGAGCTAGCTCGGGCGTACAGGCCCATGCAAAATAGAAGACGGACGAAAGCCGGTAGAGAAACGAAGCAGACAGGCGTCTGCAGCGAGCAGGGGAGGACCTAGGACGCGGAATCGTCCGATTCGGCGTTGACCTCCACAAAACCGAGTGCGTCGTAGAACTTCTGCGCGTCGGGCGCGGATTTCAGATCAAGGCGCAAGGACAAGTCATTTTCACCCCACGACGCGCAACGGCGGGCAAGCTCGGCAATGAGCACCGTTGCAATGCCTTCACGACGACATTCAGGATCAACAATCAAGTCAATGACGAACGGACCGCGCGGAGCATCATCCCACACAACATCGGTGACGCACAGGATCGCTCCCACTAGGCTTCCGTCACGCCACGCGCCGATGAACGAGTCGTCACGAGGCTGACCAAACGCACCTTCAAAATACAGACGCATTTCATCCGTTGATTCCCACAGGTTCTCCGCAGTGGAGGGCGCTCCATAGGCGATGACATGGAGCGATGCCAACGCTGGGATGTCGTACCTCGTGAGGGTGGCAAGCTGGACGCCCTGGGGCTGATCGACATCGGCCAACGTATTCAAAGAAGCTTGCAACGTTCGCTTCGTCATGCCCTTAGCCTACGTGACCTGGCGCACGTTTGTGGGTATTTTGGCAGGTGACGTCACCTCCGGTGTCACACACATTGGCGTGAGCACGTGCAACATGCGGTGTGGGCCGAGGGGGAAGCGCAGCGCAGAGGCCGAGAAACCTTGGTTAAATCAGCAGGGATGGATCCACGTAGGAGTTCGGATCCACAATCAGCTCATCATCGGGCTCTTCCACCGATTCGGGGGAAGGATGCGACCTAGCTGGAACCCCCAAGGCCACCGAACATTCCGGAACATCGCGGGTCACCACGGCGTTCGCCCCCACCTTTGAATTGTCACCGATGGTGATCGGGCCCAGAACTTTTGCGCCCGCACCGATCATGACATGGTGCCCCACTGTGGGGTGACGCTTCCCCGGACTCATCGACACACCGCCCAGCGTGACACCATGGAAGATCACGACGTCGTCGCCCACTTCAGTCGTCTGGCCGATCACGACACCGGTCGCATGGTCAATGAAAACCTGATGGCCGATCTGCGCGGCCGGATGGATATCAACTCCAGTCATGACACGGGCGAAAGAGGAAATCAGGCGAGCCGGTATACGCACATTGCGCTGCCACAGTGCGTGCGCAACACGGTGACTCCACAGGGCGTGCACACCAGGGTAGGTCAACGCCACTTCAGTGCGCGATCGTGCAGCTGGGTCACGTTTGAGCGCAGTGTCGAGGTCCTCTCGCAGAAGCTTAAGCGCACGTGAGGGAGAAAGTGCCATGATGCCTCTTATTCAATCAGTGGCCGAGATCCCCAGTGTGGGTGACAGGAGCACACCGCTCATGCCACCCACACGTGAGACCGATCAGTATCAGTATTACTCGTTGTCGTCGCGCAGATCTTCAAACAGCGCAGTTGACAGGTATCGCTCGCCCGTATCAGGCAACACGACCACGATGTTCTTACCGGCGTTTTCAGCACGCTCAGCAACCTGGGCTGCTGCAGCCAGGGCAGCACCCGAGGAAATGCCGACAAGCAGGCCTTCTTCAGCAGCGGCGCGGCGGGCAAAGGTGAGAGCAGTGGGGGTGTCGATATCTATCACCTCATCGACGACTTGCGCGTTATATGTGTCGGCCACGAAGTTCGGTCCAATTCCCTGGATGCCGTGGGGGCCACTTGCGCCACCGGTCAGCATAGGGGATTCAGCGGGCTGCACGGCGATGATCTGGATATCAGGGTTCTTCTGTTTGAGCGCGTCGCCCACACCTGAGATCGTGCCGCCAGTTCCAACTCCGGCAACGACGATATTCACCGTGCCGTCGGTATCCGCCCAGATTTCTTCCGCGGTTGTGACGCGGTGTATTTGCGGGTTGGCAGGGTTGGTGAACTGTGAGGCGATGATTGAGCCTTCACGTTCGTCACGAATCTTCTCGGCTGCGGCCACGGCACCGTAGATGCCGTCCTTCGGGTCGGTCAGCACCAGTTCAGCGCCGAAGGCTTTCATCAGCAGGCGGCGCTCAATGCTCATCGACGAGGGCATCGCGATGACCACGTGGTAACCACGCGAGGCGCCCACCATTGCCAGTGCGACACCCGTGTTGCCTGAGGTGGCCTCGATGATAGTTCCGCCTTCCTTGAGGGCGCCCGATTCCTCGGCAGCGTCGATGATGGCGGCAGCAATACGGTCCTTGACAGATGACGCAGGGTTGAACGCCTCTACTTTTGCGATGACGTGGGCGTTGTCGCCCGCGAGGCGATTGATAGCGACGAGGGGGGTGCGGCCAATGAGTTCAGTGACGTTTGCGGCGATAGCGGTCATGAAAAATCACTCCATAGAGAAAAAGTCAAGAAGGAAAGAAAAAGAAAAATGGGCTGGTTCAATCACCATGCGGGCGAACAGCAGTACGCATAGACGTACGGAGAAGGCTATTCGCCCTAGAGACACTCCGCCGTGCAGATACAGAAAAAGCACGCAGAAACTGCGTGCACGCAACGCCGCGCGACCTGTGTCGCGTTCATCTGGTTCGTTGCTGTGTGAATCACATGCGACACTGTACGGGTTTTTGTCTCATGCGTCCACTTCTATTCGAGTTCGTCCCGTTACGTGAACGCTGGCCTGCCCGTGGGTCAGAACCATTGCGCGGTCTACCCACTGCTCGATGTCGTCGTCAGTGGCGGCGATGTCGAGGTGGACACGCGCATCCCACGTGCTGCCCACAATCGGCACATTCGCGCTGTGCAGCTCCGACTGGAACTTACCGGCATCATTGGAATCGACAGTGATGCGAGCAATGTTGAGAGTCTTGATGACCACGTGAGGTGCGCGGGCCAGTGCCTCGCTCACCGCTGACGAATACGCGCGGATGAGGCCTCCCGCACCCAGCAGCACTCCGCCGAAATAACGGGTGACGACAGCCGTCACATTCCACGTGTCAGACATTTTGAGGGCTTCAAGCATAGGCGTGCCGGCTGTGCCCGATGGTTCCCCGTCGTCAGAGGAATGCTGGATTGCGTTTCGGCCATCCGCACTGATGAGGTAGGCCGAACAGTTATGTCGTGCCTGTGGGTGCTCCGAACGGACCATGTCGATGAGTGCGCGCGCTTCATCTTCGGTGTCGGCGCGGGCCACAGTGGCGATGAAGCGTGAGCGTTTGATCTCGATTTCATGGGTGATCAGCGTTCCCGCACGAAGCGTTCGGATATCGTTCACGGAATCTGTGTCACCCCTCCGCTTGCTCGTGGTTCCATTGATGATGCTGTCACTCTATCGTGTCGGCACGCAGCTGCGGCGCATGGTCGCCCTCGTCAATTACGAGGGGAGTGAGAGGGCACAAATGTGGGCAAAGTCCTACAAAGAGGGAAGAAAGTCACGCCCCTGGCGTGCTAGAGTTTTTGGGTTGCCGGTACGCGAGTGAAATCACAGCGAAACTGGAGTCAGCAGCTGGCATTTTGTCAGCAGGCATGGCACAGTTATTGCCGGTAGTGATGTCCACGAATGTAGAAAGAGGAGCGGTAGGGCCATGGCAGTTCCCAAACGCAAGATGTCCCGAGCGAACACCCGCACTCGCCGGTCAGCATGGAAGGCTGATCTCACCCAGCTCGACAATCTGAAGGTTGCCGGTCGTGAGATTCGCGTGCCCCGTCGCCTGGCGAAGGCGTACAAGAAGGGCTTGCTCAGCGTCGACGATCTCGACTGAGACATTTTTCTTACGCGTCATTCGATGACGTGAGGACCCGGACACCCGCGAGGTGTTCGGGTCTTTTGTTGTGTGTACGATCGCTGCCGCCGTGGATGATGCAACGCTGCTGATCCATGCGCTGTGCGTGCCCAGAAGGATCAGCCGAACACTCAGACAGGACGTGTCTTTCCGTTAACATAAGAACAGCACGGCAATCCGGTGCCTGTGGCCGCACATCACAGCGGCGGCATGAAGAATCTGAGAGGTGAGGGATGACTCGAGAGCGCTTTATTGTGGGCACGTCAGGCACATATCATCCGGGACGGCGGTGCGACGTTGAATATGGTCCTCTTGCCGCATACGCAGTGGAGCTGGCAGGCGTGGAAGGGCGGGCACCGAAGATCGGCTACCTCGCCACGGCGTGCGGTGACCAGAAAGCGCGAATCGCTGAACGCATGGAGGCGGCACGGTTGCGCGGATGGCAGCTTAACCCGTTGACCTGTTTCATGATGCCGAATGTCGACGACCCACGCGAATACCTCCTGGACCAGGACGTCATCTGGGTTGACGGGGGATCGGTGGTGAACCTGCTGGCAGTGTGGCGCGCACACGGACTGGACGAGGTCATGCGCGAAGCGTGGGAGAAAGGCATTGTTCTGGCTGGCGTGTCCGCCGGATCAATGTGCTGGCACATCGGCGGAGCCACGGATTCATTCGGGCCGGACCTGCGTCCCGTCACTGATGGCCTCGGCTTCCTTCCCTACGGCAACGGCGTGCACTACGGAGTGAACCCGCAGCGTCGTGAACTCCTGCAGCGCATGGTGGCCGAGGGTGACTTCACTGATGCCTACTCGTCAGAAAACGGGATCGGCCTGGTCTACCGCGATAGGGAACTTGTCGAAGTGGTGTCGGATCGGGACGAGGTCTACGGCTGGCACACGTTCAAGGACGGGGATGAGGTTGTCGAAGAACAACTCACGCCTCGCCGTCTTGCTGATTAATTACATCATCATCACAGTTTTGGGTCTGTCCACTGATACAGTGCGACTCGTCCCCACGGCGGCACCGCACGGGTGATGCCGCTTTGGCATGTGAAACATTTCAAAGAAAGGGTCCGCATGATTACTTTCCTCGTGATTGTTATTGCTCTGGCGGGCATTGCTGCGGTCGGATACCTGGTGATCAAGAAGGTACATCCGGCTGCGTCAATTTTCACCGTCGGCATCGTGCTCATGATGATCGCTGCAGCGATGGGCAAGATCGATAACGCAACACGCGAAATTGAAGCCACTGGCAATGCGTTCTACGACGAGCTGCAGATAGTCGAATCGATCTTCGCCAATCGCTTCACCGGAATCGGTATGGCGATCATGGTGCTGTTCGGCTTCGTATCCTACATGCGGTACATCGGCGCAGATGCCAAAGCCGTCGTCATCTTGTCGAAACCCCTCAGGGCTTTGCACGGCTCATATTGGCTGATCCCCATCGGTTTCATCCTGGGCAACATCTTGTCTCTGGTGGTGCCGTCGGCCGCATCCCTGTCGCTGCTGCTCATCGCCACGCTGTTGCCGGCGCTGGTGGCATCAGGATTGACGCCGCTGACGGTGGGCGCAATTGTGGTGACGTCGTCGACCATTGTCCCGACGCCGCTGGAAGCGGGCCTGATCCAGGGCGCTGACCTGGTTGGTATGCCTGTCACGCAGTACGTGTTTGGCCATGTGGCGTTAGCGACGATTCCGACACTGCTGATCACGGCTTTCATTCATATGTGGTGGCAGCGTCGATGCGATCTGGTTGATGCACGCAAACGTGCTGACGTGGCTGCTGGCATTGTCGCAGCGACCGGTGCGACCGGAGCTGAAATGAAGGCTGCGAAGAAGGGTGAGAAATTTGCGTCGGGCGCATCGAACAGTGCCTCAGAAGCAACGATCCAGGATGCCCTCAAGCGTGCAGCCAACTTGCCGTGGTTCTACGCATTGTTGCCGTTGCTGCCACTGCTGCTCATCATCATTTCAGCGGCTCTGAATCGTCTGGGTGTCATCCCGTTTGAGGCTGGCATCCTGCCTGTCACCGTTGTCTCCCTGTTCATTGCGATGATTGTCGAGGCTATCCGCCTGCGTTCACTGAACAAGGCGATCGATGCGGGTAAGAACTTCTTCACCGGTATGGGTGAGGCAGCGGGCGGCGTGGTTGCGCTGCTGGTCGCCGCCGCAATTCTGGTGGAAGGTATCACGCAGCTTGGTGTCATCAAGATGCTGACTGATGCGACGGAAGGTTCAAGCGGCGCTGCGGCATTGATCATCTTGATCTTTGTCGTGTCGGTCGCGCTGCTGTCTACCCTGACGGGGTCTGGTACCGCTCCGTACTTCGCTTTCTCCGAGGTTGTCCCTCACTTGGCCGAAAGCGGTGGTGTGCTGCCCATTCGTATGTTGAACTCGATGTGGGCAACGTCAAACCTGATGCGTCAGGTGTCGCCTGTGTGCGCTGCAGTCCTGATCGTGTCGGGCGCCATTAACGTCAATCCAATTGAACTGGTCAAGCGCACAGCGGTTCCGATGATCGCCGCAACAGTTCTGAACGTGATTTTCTCGTTCCTCTTCATTCACGCCTAAGCGGTGAGACTGGCTCGCTCAGGGGGCTTGCTCCACGCGGCGGGATTTTGGTAATCCGGCCGCAGAGAGCAGGCCCCCTGTTCGTGTGCTGTCCACGTGCATTGAACACGCTTAGCGCATGTATGAGAACGCGGCTTATCAAACTGATTGTGGCAGGATTCAACAGGTCGAGGTAGACATCATCGGATCGAGGTAGCAGTGCCCTGGTTACGGTCAGTGAAGAGAGTGCCAGTCAACCGGTCAAGGTAGGAATCAACGGGTCAAGGTCATCGCGCTGTCTGGAATCAACCAGTCAAGGTATGAGTGGACGATTCGGACTGAACACTTATCAGCGACAGTGACTTTCCCGCACTATTATGCGGATCTTGGATAGTGAGACGTGGCAGTACTGGTCTCTTACCTTGACTGGTTGACGAAAAGCCCGTTCGTTTACCTTGACCGGTTGACAAAAAGCCCCTTCGTTTATCTTGACCGGTTGACGCACATTGTCTGTCGTACAACACGCCAGCTGAACTGGTGTCGGCACTACCAGTCGCTTCACGAAATGCGCCCCCGACAGGAACTTCAAGATTCGAAAAAACGGCGTTATTGTGCGGGAAAAAGCCGGTAGTAGTTGTGCCGAGCGACAAACGTGCAACAAGGGGTGAGAGGCATATTTAGTTCTTCAGAAGGGGTATCACAGATGCGGGTGCGTCTTTGATACTGGCGAGAATACCACTACGCCACGAGAGTAGAGCATGGAAAACCGGGGGGCGGGGCGAGCTGCACGAGGAAAGCTAGAAAAGCAGAAAAACTTCCCTTACGGCGGGCAGCTTAACTTGCACCCCACCCCAAGACTTTTAAACGGCTAGTCGTGCCACGTGAAATTCTGCTGACTTAAAATCTGGGTGAAAGGACCGAGAAGCAGGAAAAGTTCATGGAGCCCTAGACAAATCTGTTGGTCAGTGAGGGAAGTTTCGTGGGCGTAGTCGAGCCTGCACGCTAGGCGACTGATCCCCCTGCACACGGTGGTTGCTGGAACATTGCCCTCAAAATCATCTGGCAAGAGAACTGCGAGCTGAGGTTCTCCCATTTGAGCAGCAGTGGCATTAAGACGCAGCTTGGTTATCCCCGCCTTCACCGCCATGGTGAGTGCGACTACCAGCTGGTCTTCAATAAGCTCGCGGGCGTTGTTGAACGTGAATATAAGGTTCGATCTTTGAAGCCGGGTGAGAGTGAGTTTTACACGGTGCGGGGCACTGTTACTCGAAGCGAGGCGGGTAAGGTGATCGCTAATCAAGCGTTCTACACGTCTAACCAGACGCCACGGTCTCGCCCGAATGATCCTGTGCCCCCACGCTTTAATGCGGGCAAGCCTTTAGGCTCAGGCAACATTTCGGGCAGCTCGTCGTGTACAGCCCCGGGCGGGTGGGTCACCCCCGGTGACGCGTGCGATCAAGTGTATGCGTCCATCTCGCCTGCAAGCGTGCCGGTTGGCTCCATTAGCGGGCTTATCTGGTGGGATAAGAACCGTGACGGCATTAAAGACTCAGATGAGCCACTGATTGCGAACTCGACTGTCACACTGCTCAAGGCGGGCTCAGATGAACCCATCTCAACTCAGGTGACGAATGCTCGCGGTGAGTACACGTTTGATGGGGTTGAAACCGGTGAGTATCAGGTGGCGTTTAACGCTGGTGAAAACCCGCAGCCTGACAAGTCGTGGGCGTTTACTCTGGCGAAGAGCGCGTGCGTGAAAGACCGCTCATGCGCCGGTGAAGACACGAGCAGGACACCTACCCTGACGGTCAGCGAGAAGTCGTTGAACGTGGGGAATGTGAACGCTGGGCTCGTCACGTTCGATGCTGCGCTGAAAGTGTTGAAAGGCGCTTCCGTTAACAAGCAGAGCGCAAACAAGGCAGACTTGAGTCAAAACGCTGTGGTGAAAGCAGCCGATAAGGTGTGGCAGAGCATCATCGTGGAAAACACGGGTGATGAGCCAATCGGAAACCTCAAGCTGGTGGACGCAGTGGAAAGCGGGGCTGGGGCTGACTGGCAGAACGTCAGTGGCAATGAGTGCACTCTCGATGCGGGCACTACCCAATCTGACGAGAAAAATACGAGCGTCCAGTTCACCGACGAAACGGTCCTTGCCCCCGGTGCGTCTATCGCGTGTCACGTGCCACTTCTCGTGGGTGAAGATGAGCATAAGGACACGATTACGGTCACTGGAACGTCGACGAGAACGAACACTCCACTGTCTGACTCGTCAACCATGTGGGTCAGGTTGCGCCCAGAAGACGTGCCAACCCCAATGATCACGGCTGAAAAAGGCGTGCTTGATAAAGGGGTTTTCACCACGAACATTCCACTCGAGCAAGCAAAGCCCACCACGGTCACGTTCAAGGTGACGAACTCGGGTAATGAGGATCTAGAGAGCGTGGATTTGAGCGACACGACCACGGTTGGGCGTGACAGCGTGCAAAGTATTTCCTGTGAATGGCCCGCAGGTGAGGGCAGCTTAAAAGTCGGGCAGTCACTGACATGTACGGGCACGTTAACGATGAGCGCTGGGTCGAAGCATTCTGACACGGTATACGCGGTGGGGGTTGGCGTCAAGTCCCACAAGAACACTTCTGATGAGGCGTCTTTTAGCACGTATTCGAACGTGGTTTTCCCTGACTCGGGGCGCGGTGGGGTTATTGGGCTGACCATCATGGGGATGATTCTCCTTAGCGTGGGAGCGCTTAGCGTTAGGCGCAGGAAGTAGCAGAAAAGGGGGTGGGCGTATACGTCCAGACGCATGTGCGCCCACACGGGGCGTGGCGAAAACATGTAAAGGAGTTAACGTGAGACGAACACTGTGGGGGATGCCCCTCGCATTGGGCGCAATCATGTGTCTAGGGCTATCCGGCGTGGGAGGCGCTGCTCAAGCTGCTGACGCGCCGTCGATCGATCAAGACACTGGGTCGCTGACCGTTCACAAGCTTGTCCAGCCTGTGGGTGAAGCGCCTGCTGGTAACGGGTTGGAAGACCCGAATGTTTCTGGTGAACCGATTGAAGGTATCCAGTTCGACGTTCAGCCACTTAACGGCGTGAACTTGAAGACGAACGAAGGGTGGACAAGTCTACCTACCGTTGTGGATGCGTTTTCAAAAGGTGAGAACCTGCCGAGCGGGGTGACATTGGGGGATTCAACGAGCGTGAAAACCACAGCTAGTGGTGAAGCGAAGTTTAATGATCTTCCTGTTGGCGCTTACGCGGTTAGTGAGAAACTCACCGACGAGCAGAAGATGAAGTACACGGGTGTGGTACCGTTTATTGTCACGATCCCGATGACTCATCCCACCCAGTTGAACACGTGGGTCTATGACGTTCACGTCTACCCGAAGAATGACGTTCATGCAGCTGAGAAAAAGGTTGTTGACGCTTCGGCTTCTGACATGAACACGTCCGACGTGAACTTCACGATTGAAACATCTATTCCAGCAGGTCACGCGAGCGACTTGTACCGCGTTGAAGACAAGCTGGATTCTCGCATTCAGTTTAAGAGCGCGACAGTTGCTGCCGGTAAAACCGCACTCACTGATAAGAGTGACTACACGATCACTAACGCTGAGAACACGGTGGCAATGGAGCTGACCGAGCAGGGACGTGCGAAAGCTTTCGCTGCACTATCAAGTGATGCGAACGCAAAAGTTGTCACCACCCTGACCACCCGCGTCACAGCTTCTGGTGAGATCGACAACAAGGCGACGTTCTACCCGAATAAAGCCTCTGTCCAAACGGGTGGCACACCAACGAACACGGTTCAAACCAAGTTCGGTGGCGTCAAACTCGTCAAGCAGAACGCCGCTCAGCAACCTCTTGAAGGCGCTGAGTTCGCCCTGTACTACGGTGCAAGCTCTGACTTCAAGGCAGCAACCCAGATCCGCACTGGAGCCACCGGTAAAAACGGTGAACTCTCCTTTGATGGACTGCGCTACTCTGCTTTCGCTAACGGTGCGAGCGTGGATAAGAGCGCTGACGGCTACGCCCACTACTGGCTGGTGGAAACGAAAGCCCCCGCAGGCTACGAGCTTTTACCACAGCCTATTGAGGTGAGCGTGGATTCACAGCTTGCTGCTGCCCAAGCAATCAGCGTGGTGAACACCCCCTCGCATGGTGGTGGGATGCTTCCACGAACCGGTTCAACCGGCTTCTGGGTGCTCGTTGGTGCTGGCGTGCTCATGCTCGTCGGCTCTGGCTTAATGGTTGCTCGTGCTCGCCACTAAAAGGCGGGTGATACTCGGTGGTCTGGGAATGATCATGGGGCTGGTGCTCGTGTCCTACCCGTTTGTCGGCGGGTGGGTCGCCTCCCAGCTCCAGTCATCCCAGATCGCCACCTATTCTCAGGCATCTGGCAGCAGTGGGTGGGAGAAGATCGTTGAGGATGCGCGCACCTACGATGATGAGCGTCAAAACGCGCCCGTGGGTGGTAGAGGCGACGCGCACTATGAAAGCGTGCTCTCGTTTAAAGGCACTGACGTCATGTCACGCATTGTTGAGCCCAGCGCAAGTATTGACCTACCTGTTTACCATGGGACGGATGCTGCCACCCTTGAGCGCGGGGTCGGGCACCTTTTTGGTAGTGACATGCCGGTGGGCGGAGTAGGGCGTAACAGCGTGCTCACCGCGCACACGGGGCTGAAAGCAGCCCGAATGTTCGACAATTTGACGCGCGTGGAAGCAGGGGACGTGTTCTATGTGCGCACGGGCGGGTGGACCGGAGCCTACAAGGTAGTGAAAACCCTCGTCGTCTCCCCAGAAAAGGCAACCACGCTTGCTCAACGAGTAAGCGGACGCGACATTGTGACCCTAGTAACCTGCACGCCCTACTCGGTGAACACTCACCGCTTTCTAGTGGTGGGTGAGCGAACCACGATCGATGAAAATACCGCGCCGATCCCCGTGAAAGGAAAAACCGCATCAGCCCTGCCCCTAGTGTGGGCGCTCATTGGACTGGTGGCGATTATCGGGGTGTGCGCATGGAAAATGCGTTTAGTTGGTGGGGCTTACGATTGAGCGTCTTTCTCATTTGAAGGAGTAAGGACGGTTACTCCGGCTTCTTCCCATGCTCGCGCATTTTCGGGTGTGAGCGGGTGCTCTGTAATGAAGTAGCGAGCGAGGGAAAGTGGACCAATCTGGCAAAATAGTTGGCGTCCGATTTTTGAGGAGTCAGCTAGGATAACGACCTTTCTAGCTGCATGAGCCATTTGCGCCATCATATTGGCTTCAGCAAGATAGGACGTGGTGTACCCAGCTTGCGCGTCAGCACCTCCTACAGAGAGAAAAGCAATATCTGCGCTGAGACTGGTGTCGGGATTCGTTCCCGAAGCTGGAAGACGTACTGGTCCGATTGTGGCAAGTGAATGAATGCGGACAATACCACCAAACATGTAGAGGTCTCTGCATGTGTCTTTTGGCAAGGAACTTGCGAGCGCAAGATTGTTAGTCGCAATCGTGAGGTTTTTCTTGCCTCTGAGGAATGGGGCTATTGAGAGAATCGTTGTGCCAGCATTCATAAGAATGACGTCTTGGTCCTTGATGAGGCTTGCAGCGAGTGCCCCAATTTGATCTTTAGCTTGCTTGTTGACGCGGGATCGTACCGTGATAGCGGACTCAACGGGCATGGTTGCTCGTGCACTAACGGCGCCACCGCGAGTACGGGTGATGTAACCGTCTGCTGCGAGAAGGTCAAGGTCACGCCTAATGGTGTCAACAGAGACAGAAAAAGCCTGCGCGAAGTCATTAACTGTTCCTTGTCCATTCTTTTCAATGTGATCGAGAAGCTTGCGTCTTCTTCCGGCGGGCAAGTCGTTATTCATTTGGAGCATGTGTCGAGTGTAACCGATTGTGACCTCGAATTTTCTGTTATACAGCAAAAACCCACAATAGGACGCATATAAGCGTGTTGTAAAACGTCATAAACTGCGGTAAACTGCATAAGCAAGCAACAAGCAGCATGTTGCTCAATCTCAATCGATGAGGATGAGGAGGAAAAATGACAGGCAGTAAATATCTAAAACTCTGTACAGCTGCGTCTATAGCAGCCCTATCTGTTTCACTAGCAGGGTGCGGATCTACAGATGCAAACCAATCCGGCAATGGCGAGAGCAACGCCGCAGGCGATGTCACCCTTGAATTCACGCAATGGTGGGAACCGGAGCTTCCCGACAATGCACTGCGCGGACTGATGGACGAATTCGAAGAACAGAACCCCGGCATCAAAGTCAAGCTCCTTTCGGGTCCATACGCATCAACGCGAGAACAAATCGTTGCTGGCGCAGCAGCAGGAACGATGTCCGATGTCGTTGGGCTAGATGGCGCATGGGTGAATGACTTTGCTAAACAGGGCGCGATCGCCAACTTGAGTGAAATGATGGAAAAGAAAGGATACGACGCTTCAAAACTGGTCAGCCAAGTTAAAGTAGACGATCAAACTTACTCCATCCCTGTCACAAACTTCGTTTACCCATTGTTCGTTAATGATGGGCTTCTTGAAAAAGCAGGTATTAAAGAAGCGCCTAAGACGCGAACAGATTTTATGAAGACTGCTCAAGCGGTCTCAGATGAAAACACGAAAGGTTGGGCTCTGCCGCTATCACTTGAAGCGCCTAACGGTATTCAAAACGATGTGATGTCGTGGGTATGGGCGTCAGGCGGAAGTATGCTCAAAGACGGTAAGCCCTACCTCGAAGGCAACAAGGATGTTGAGGAAGTCGTCCAATACATCAAAGATCTGTCTGATCAAGACCTAATCGCACCCGGTGCGTTGACCATGAAGGAACAAGACAAGGTTGAGGAGTTCACCAACGGTCGTGTAGCGATGATGATCGACTCACTTGCCCACGTCAACCTCATCCGCGAAAACAATCCCGATCTCAAATTCTCGCTTGCTCCGATCCCAGCAAAGGACGGTTATGACGGGAAACGAGGAATGCCATTTGCTTCATGGGGAGTGGGAATCTCTGCAACTAGCAAACACCCCGATGAAGCGTGGAAACTCGTTGAATTTCTCTTATCAAAAGACGTGAATGCAAAACTATGCGACGCAGCGAACGCATTCCCCGGGAACACGGATTCTGAACCTCAATTCGTTAAGAAAGACGAGATCTTAGCAAGTGCATTTGAGATTTGGAAAGAGGGGACACCCGCAAATGAATTCACTGGGTTACCGGTAGCAGAGCAACTCATGCGCGAGTTCGATGAAAGTTTCCAGAAGATTCTCTCTGAGGGGGGAGACATCCCAAGTATGCTCAAGACCGTGCAAGCGTCTTGGACACAAAATTTCTGACACGCCATCGTCTAGAAGCAGCCTTCCCGGTTGCTTCTAGACGGACGTGACGAAAGCAGTGTTCACAATGCAAAGCATCTCTAAAAAACCTTCAAGTCGCCCGCTTTTGACGCCATACCTGTACCTGACGCCCACGCTGGTCTTCATGGTCGTTCTCTTGCTCATACCAGTTGTGATCGTCGTCTCGTATTCATTCATGGATAGGGTTATCACCGCACCTGATTCAACGCTAGTTGGCTTTAAGAATTACCGTGAAGTCCTTGTTAATCCAACTTTTCACGCCGCGCTCAAAAACACCTTGTTCTTCACCGTTGTTAGCGTGATTGCGCACATGATCATTGGACTGACTTTTGCACTCTTACTAAACACTGAGCACGTCGGACGCATAACAAAAGCTATTTACCGCACCATTTTCGTGCTTCCGTGGCTTCTGACAGTGGCTATTATCGCAGTCCTATGGCGTCTCTTGCTCAACCCCAATGGAATTATTAACTATCTACTTGGACTGGTCGGACTCGTAGGGAACAATTTCGAATGGCTGTCCAATCCCGATGCTGCCCTACTGATCGTGACTTTCATCAACATTTGGGCAGGTTACCCATTTTTCATGATCAGCCTTCTAGCAGGTTTGCAAGGAATCTCCCGCGACCTTTACGAGGCAGCAGCTGTCGACGGTGCAGGAAAAATCCGAACATTCTGGTCAATTACCATCCCGCAGCTACGCCCAATCATCATATCGATGGCACTACTCGACTTGATATGGACCTCGCAGCAATTCGCGTTGATCTGGATGACAACCGGCGGTGGTCCTATGGATAAAACGGAAATGCTTTCCACGTTCACCTATAAGCTCGCATTCGCCAGCTATGACTTTTCTGGAGCATCCGCGAGCGCGGTCATTATCTTATTACTGTCAATGGTGCTCGCATTCTTCTATGTCCGACACCAACACTCAATGGAGTGAAATCGCATGAAACTCGGACGCAGACAACAGGCACGACTTGCGAAGACGCTAACAATAATAGGGCTGACGATGGGCGCTCTTTTTGCCGGATTTCCAATTTTCTGGATGCTGTGCTCATCTTTTAAGACCAACTCAGAGATATTCGCGTTCCCACCACAAATAGTTACGAAGAATTTCTCTTTCGACGCTTATGTGGCGATTTTTACTGACTCAGAGAAACTCAGGTTTTTTCTAAACAGCTATTTGGTCGCCGGAATGGTTACGCTACTTACTCTTTTCGTCGCAATACTCACCGCATATGCGTTCAGTAGATATGACTTCTGGGGTAAGAAAGTGATCAATGTTTTTATTATCTCAGTGCAAGCGATTCCGCCGATTACTTTGCTGATCCCATATTTTGGGCTCATGGTCGCCCTTAAGCTATACAACACATACCAAGGACTGATCTTTACGTACATGGTCCTCACATTGCCTTACGCCATAATCATGCTTACCGGATACTTCAACACGCTTCCACGTGAACTTGACGAAGCGGCAAAAGTAGATGGAAGCACAAGTTTTGGAGCGCTTTGGAGGATTCTCGTCCCTATATCGATCCCCGGAATCGTTTCAGTGGCTATCTATACGTTCATGATTGCGTGGAACGAATACCTTTTCGCCTTGACACTGACCCGAACCAACAATATGCGGACCGTGCCAATCGGAATTCAGCTCCTCATGGGTCAACATTCATACGACTGGAATCAAATGATGGCGATGAGCGTACTTGGCTCAATCCCCGTCATTATCCTGTTCATTTTCTTCCAGCGATACTTCATCGGTGGAATGACCTCTGGCTCAGTTAAGAACTAGAAGTCGCCAAGTTATCAACCAGAATCTAAGGAGAACACAATGCTGCTTAAAGGCACCGAACTACTCGACATAGCGAACGAAAACGGATTCGCCGTCCCTGCATTCAACATTTCAAGCCATTCCATGTTGAACGCGGTCATGGAAGTTTGCGAAGAGAAAAATTCTCCGCACATCATCGCGATCCACCCAGATGAATTAGCACATATTGGCGAAAACTTTATTCCTGCGGTGATTCAGGCTGCATATCGCTCACCTGTTCCCACCATGATCCACCTTGATCACGGAGCAACGTATGAGCAGGTTCAGCTCGCAATCCACTGTGGATTCACCTCAGTGATGATTGACGGATCACTACTGCCTTACGAAGAGAACATTGCGCTCACTAAAAAGGTTGTAGAAGCGGCGCACGCCATTGGAATCCAAGTAGAAGCCGAGCTCGGAACTATTGGAAAAACCGAGAACTATGACGAAAAAGGGACGAACGACATCATCTACACTGAACCTGACGTAGCGAAAGACTTCCTCGAAAAAACAGGTGCAGATTCGCTCGCTGTAGCTATCGGCACGCGTCATGGACTGTACCCGGATGATTTGCAGCCCGAGCTGAAGATTGATTTGCTGAGAACTATTAAAGAAACGGTGAAAGTGCCTTTGGTTCTCCACGGCGGATCGAATAATCCTGATAATGAAATCGCCAAGGCAGTTGACGGCGGGATCAACAAGATTAATATTAGCTCCGACATTAAAGCCGCTTACTTCCTGCGTATGAGAGATGTCCTTACCGACATGAAGTTGCGTGAGCCAAATGCGATTGAGCCGCCGTGTGAAGAGGCGCTAAAAGAATGCGCCGCGCAAAAGATCGACTTGTTTAAGTCTGCCGGTAAAGCAGACCTGTATTGAAAAGGGGAAGAAGATGGGAATCGTACTAGGTCTGTCTGGCTGCGTAGATTTTGAATTGCAGTGGGATCATCATGCTTTCCAGCGGTTAGTCTCGCGGATGAGAATCCAAACCGACGACCTAGTACGCCCACCCTCCATCACCACTTTGCGTGACCTCGTAGTCAGTATCTGCACGTATATGCGTGAAGATAGTGGTGGAGAAGAGTACGTTCCCTCGAAATTAGCGCTGGCTAAGTTCGCAGAAGAATTCCAGTACAGGCAAACCCTTGGGGGGACACCTGTTCGAGCAGGTATCGCTCTGGCGCGGATGGGGATACCGACAACAGTTCACGTGGTCTCCTACAACAACGATTTCGCTGAACTATCACCAAGCGACATGACATATATCTATCACGAGACTGGAGAGAATAGCGATCCGCACATTATCATCCAGTACCCATCGAATGAACTGATCGCAGTAGAAGACGGTGAATTCACCACAAGAAGATCCAACAGGCTTATATATGTCAACGACTTGCCTAACTCACGAATGGATATTTCAGAAAAGCTGAAGGACTATGTGTCCACGTCTGACGTGTTCTTGTACTCGGGGATAAACGGAGTGCGTGATGAGCTGGCTTTCCGCCAGAGAGCGCGACAGCTACGCGAAATTGCGCAAAGCGCCAGCGAAAACAGTCTATGCGTGTACGAGGAAGCCGGATTCCACGTTGATGGATTTCAAGAGATTATTAACGCTGAACTGTGCGGGCAGATTGACGTTCGATCAATGAACGAGGACGAAGCCCAACGTTATCTTGGCAGGAAGGTAGATCTGTCCGACGTTGGCTCTGTCGTCGCAATGTTCGCAGAGTTAGGACAAATGTTCCCCCATGAGATAGTCGTTATCCACACCCAGTTTTGGGCTGGAGCGGTAGGAAAAAGTCCACGCAAGAGGGCTGAGCACATGCTTGAGCCATTGCAAAGAGGAGTTGCGCTTGCCTCAGCTCGCCTAGTGTGGGGAGACGACTTGAGCAAAGAAAAATATCAAGAAATCAAGAAAACCCCGTTAATTTCGTCCGCGCAAGCACTATGCGCAAAGCTCGCCCACTATGGCATTAGCGCAGTACCGAGCATCGACGTAGTAACCGAGAAGCCAACCACTATCGGGCTAGGGGACACTTTCTGTGGAGGAATGGTGTGGGGATTGGCTGACAATGCACAAGACAACTGTCTGATGAATCGAGACTAAAAATGTTGAACCGTGACAATGAGATTGTTGAACTCCTTGAATTTGCATCGCGCTCACACCATCAATGGGGTTTTGGGTGGCTGGATGACAAGGGACGCCTACTCGAAGAAAAGCCTTTGGAATTATGGCTTAATGCGCGCATGACGCACTGCTTTGCGCTCGGCTCAATGCTTAAGAACTGCGTGAGTGCGGATAAAAGGGAGCGCTATGCGGCGTTGGCAGAACACGGGGTTGCCTGCTTACAAACTTTTTTTCAGGACACGAAATTTGGTGGTTACTTTAGCGCGTTGGACGCTTCTACGGGACTTGTATTTGAAGGAAGGGGGGAAAGAAAAGAAGCCTACGCCCATTCTTTTGTCATTCTCGCTGCGTCATCAGCAAAAATCGCCGGAATCACAGGTGCCTCACCCTTGTTGGATGATGCGCTCAACGTCAGTACGGAAAGGTGGTGGGAGCAAGAAAACGGAATGGTGAAGGAATCCTACAACAGAGATTTTTCACAGTGCGAAGACTACCGTGGGCTCAATGCGGCGATGCACACAGTTGAAGCCTATCTAGCCGCATTCGACGCAACTGCAAACCAGACTTACTTGAAACGTGCTCTACGAATGGTTACAAGAGTAGTCGGGAAGTATGCGCCGGAAGACAATGGACGACTATGCGAGCACTATACGCCCGACTTTTCTGCCATGAGAGATTTCAATGAAGACAAGCCAGAAGATGCTTTTCGCCCCTATGGAGCAACTCCCGGGCATTCTTTCGAATGGGGACGCCTCGCCCTGCAAGTAACAAACACATGCGCCAAAAACAACGTGCCATTCGACTCCGGGATTTTTCCGAACGCGCTCAATCTAATCCGTGCGGGTAGACGTGACGGTTGGAACTCAGATGGCAATGTGGGATACGTGTACACCGTGGACTTTAATGGGAAGCCAGTGAGCCGAAGCAGAATGTATTGGGTGGCATGTGAAGCGATCGTTGCAGCAACGGTAGCAAGAAAGATGGATCCCCAAAATGCGCAGGAATGGGATGATCTCCAAAAAGAAGCATTCGACTACTTAACAGGTTATTTCCGCTCCGCTGCGGGAATGTATGTCCATGAGCTTGACGAACACAACCGTCCTTCATATAAGACATGGCAGGGTAAACCAGATATTTACCACACGCTTCAAGCAATGTTGATTCACGATCTCCCTCCTACGCCAACATTCGCGAAAGCTATACGACAGTGCGAAAACGTGGGTTCGAAAGTCAATTAGCGCTGCCCAAAGGAGCATTACCACATGCGATGTGCTCTCAGTCTTCCTTCAGCCTCTCGTAGAGGCTCACCCCATCTCCACTGGCGAAAAGGCGAGCTTGAAGCGAACGAGGAGAGGCGGGTCCCATTGCATCGAGCAGTTTCTCAAGCTTTTCGAGGCGGGTGAGCTGATAGCGTGTGGGCATACCGGTTCTCATAGTGCGCAGTAGCTGGTGGGGGCTGGTTCCAAGCAGAGCAGCAAGCTGGGTGAGAGTTAGCTTAAACGATGTTTGGACGCGGAGCAGGCGCGTGGTGAACGACGTTGACATAATTGTTTAATCCCACAAATAAACTGTTTTCTTTTTGCAGCCCTCCTTGTGGGACAAGGTGCCGCAACAGTGAAGTGATGAAAACGCTCGTTTAAAAAGGGGAATCACTCATGGTTGATGGTGGGCAGGGCTCGTGGAATCTTCTTGTTCAGGCGGCAAGTCAGGTGTGGGACCTCGTATGGTCGAACAACGTCCTCATGTGGGTTCTCATGATCGCCATCGTGGCGTCCCTTGGTTCACTGATTGGCAAGGTGCTGGGGGCGGGAGTAAAAACAACGCTTTCAATAGTGGGCACGGTCGTAGGGATCGGGCTCATCGTCTACGTGGTGCGCGCACTTGGGCTGATTTAAGCCGCAACATTAAGGTGCATGAACACTTTTCAACCACGTAAGCCCGCAGGGTCTCCCACGGGCGGACAATTTGATAGGAAGCCCCACGCTTTAACTGGCGTCGTGGAGATGGGTGAGAATAATTATTCTGGTCAGACCCTCCGCTCAGTCACATCCACCTCTGCTGACTTGAGGAAAGCTGATTTTCGGGGCGCCACCCTCGCCAACTACACGATTTTTGAAGACTGCGACGTGAAGGGCGCGCGTTTTAACAGGGCGAGTATCGACGCTGATTTTACGCAATGCCACATGGAGGGCAGTGTTTTTCAAGACGCGGATCTTGATTTCACCCATTTTTATAGGTGTCAAGTGGGGGATGCTGATTTCAGCGGGTCGAGAATCGAAGACGTTCGGATTACGGAAACGTCTATGAAAGGTGCCGATCTTTCTGGCTGCGCCATCAGCTCAACCACGTGTGAATGCTCCACGCTTACCGCAATAAACGCTCACGCGTTGAAAGTAGACGGGCTAGAACTTGAAGCGTGCGAAATATGCGATTCTGATTTTTCCCACGCCCGCACTGAATGCATGTGCCTATATGAAACGAACGCGCGTGGCGTGAACGCTCAGGACGCGGTTTTCATGTACCCGATTGTGCGTGGGGGAGATCTAAGTGGAACTCAGTGGCAAAACGCGGTGATTCACGGCGGAAAAATAACAGACTGTTCGATGCGAGAATCCAGTTTCGAAGGTGCTCGCGTCCATGCTTCCCGCTTTGTGGGCTGCGATTTTACGGGCGCAACGTTTAAAGGCGCAGACTTTGATGGCATAAAGCTTGTCGAGTGCACCCTCAGTGATGCGCAAGCAGAAGAGCTGATCCAGCGTGGCGCCACGATCAAACCGAGCCGCAACTGTGATGACCATGAGTAATTTTCAACCACGTAAGCCCGCAGGGTCTCCCACGGGTGGGCAGTTTGATACGAAACCTCATGCTTTAACTGCATTGAGCATGGATGTGAGCGCACGCGACCTTGAAACCCCTGAGGGGGAAGTTGACTTTAGAAAGCTTTTCGCTGAGCAGGATTATTCTCGCGACCCCAACCATCCCGTACTATTCGGCACGTACGTGGACTATAGGGATCAGCTGCGTGACGAGCAGTTTGACGCGCTGCTAGCAGGGGACCCTGATAATACTGTTTTAGATGAGATCTACGTCAACATGGACATGGAACACGTGGACGAGGTGGTAAATAAGACCATTGAATCGTGGGAAGAGTCCATGGACTGGGAACAGTGGGACGCTTTCCTTGACAAGCATTTTGACGGGGATAGGGACGCGCTCTACGACCAAGCGTGCGACTACTACGGGCAACACATGGACGAGTCAGCAATGTCACAGCTGATTGATAACACTCGCCCCGTGTATTTCCGACATAACGCCTTATCGTTCGACGATCTTGGTTTGAATCTTGATCAGGAGGATGAGTCCCACGCGAGAGCTCAAATTGAAGACGCGGTAATGAGAAAACTCGTCGTAATGGGTGTTGATGACACTGAGGATAATCGCTCCAAGCTGCAGACCATGATCGACGAGATCACAGACGACGACATCTACGACACTGATTTTACGATCAGCGTGGCGGGTAAAGCTGATGGGGCTGATCTGTTGAAAGATGGTGACGGGCGTGAAGCATGGTGGGAAGACTCAACCATGACTTACGAGGAGCCTCTCATTGAACTCCACCTCGATAAGGCTGACAACTACCGTGGACCTCTTGAAGCTGGATCTTTCACAGGCACGATGAGAGTCCCTCTCGAAGTGGGTGCAGACAGTATTTTCGCCACGAACAACGTCTACGGTGAGGAAGCTGCCCACCATATTACGCGTACTCCAACCCGTAAAAGTTGGAATGTCCCACAAGAATAAGCATGAACGAGATTGAAAGCCTTTTAGTTGAGGCGCAAAACATGGTGGCGTGTGGCATTCCACGCGTGGTTGCCCATGAGCTAATCCGCAGAGCACTGACGCTTCTAGCCCAGAAGAATCTATGCGCTGGGGTGAATCATGGAACTTGCTGACGTTTTCGAGACCCTGAACATTTCGGAGGACCCTCATCAGGTGGTCCTACGTGGGAGCAGACCCGGACGCTTAGAGCAGCTCACGCTAGGACAGGTTGAGCAGCTCCTTGAAGGCGATCCTCATGGTGTGGTCAATGATCGGGTGTACCACTTCTTTGATAATCCAATTGAAATCAAAGCTCTGGAAGAAGCACGGCACAGTCACGGTTACCGCCAGCTGCTCGAAGAATACGAGGGGGAGGAGTGAAATTTAACGCAAGACCTCCTCGCTTTCTACCGGTCTCACCGTGATGAAAGTGCGTTGCCTCGGTTGATCCGGCAAACCGAAAGCGTCAGATTCGGACACATTATTATTGCGGTGAAAGATCTTGACCCTAGGTGCCTTCTCGTTGATCTCATGGACCTTTTAATCGAGATGGGGATTAAAGACACACCGCAGGCGTGGGAAAACGCACAGCGCCTCCTTGAAAAAGCCGATGGTGGTCAACCTATTTGCGTGGTGGCGCAAACCTCAGCAACCGACCTGCTCAGTGGGAAAAAAAGAGAGGACCTACATCAACCCGACTTTAGGGGTAGGCAACAATCCTCACGCGCGTGAAGAGTTTGAGGGGCAACTCACCCTACCCGTCGATCACAATCTGTTTGCCATCGGAGTGCTCCAATAGGCACATCTAGCTTGGGGTGGGGTGCAAGTTAAGCTGCCCGCCGTAAGGGAAGTTTTTTTCTTGGTTTTGTTTTGGCTTTCCTCGTGTGGCTCGCCCCACCCCCTCTCTCTTTTCGTGCGTGTCCCACAAGGAGGGGCATGGAAAAACAACACGACCCAGTGCCGGACTTCTTAGCGGACTACAAGCCTGATCAAATGATGTTCACCGTGCGTGAGGTTGCCACCATCTTGGGGGTGAGCCAGCAGGGCGTCTACAAGTGGGTGTATGACGGCTTGCTCCCAGCGATGCACCTAGGGAAGGGCACGGTGCGAATTTCCCGGCGCGCCCTCCTCGACTTCCCCCGCGTGGCTCCATGGACACGCTCCTAGCCAAGAACCTCTTTTTCTAATGCGAGCCCGAGACGGCGTTGAGCATCCTCATCAGTGTGCTCATAAACTTCAGTAATGTCTTTAGAGCCGTGAGCGTGCCCAAAAAACGTCTTTAAATCCACTCGTGAAAACCCCTTGAGCCTGCTTGCGCACGTGATCGCACCGTGGCGCATGTCATGAGGTGCAGCAGCAGGGTAGCCGAGGCGTTCTACAGCGTCGTGGATCGCTTGATAGATGGTGCCATGTCCGATGGGCTCACCGTCTTTCGTGGGGCTTTGAAACACGTAATCTTCTTCTTTTCTCGATCGGACACTAATGTATTCTTTGAGCATCATTGATGTGATGGTTCCAAGGTAGATGGTGCGCGTTCCAGCAGGTGTTTTCGTCGTGTCGCGGATCTCCCTGTTTTTCCCATCCCCTGTGACAACCGAGCGGATTCTAATACTCCCTTCAGTGAAGTTGATCGCTTGCTTTTTAATTCCGCGTACCTCTTCAGTTCGCAGGCCATAGATAGCAAGCAGATAGAACAAGACTCTCATGTTGTCGGGGAGTTGAAGGCTAAGCATCTTAATCTGTGTGGGGCTGAGAGCCCACTTCTGCCTACGCCCCAGTTTTTCGCCCGAGCGTGGACCACGGGCTCTGCGTACGACTTTTTTGGACGCGGGATTACGTTCGATTAGTTCCTCGTCTTCAGCGCCGAGCAGGATCTGGTTGAACAGTCTAAACACATCTTTGCGGTAGGCAGCGGACAGTCCTCGCAGGCGCTCTTCAATCCACCTGAGCACGAATGTTGGAGAAATTGACTCTAAAGGGACCTCATCCCAGTAGTCACGGATGTGATTTCTGTAGATGCGGGTACGGTTATTTCGCGTGGAGGTGGACCATGGTTGGCGCTGTAGGAAGGTGGTGGCATATTGCCCGAAGGTGAGTGAGGTTTTCTGTTTGCCCCACGTACCTTGCTCGATTTGGAGACGTTGGTCATAGATCCATGACCATGCATCCCGGGAGTAGGTGAACGTGTGTGGGGCGCTGATCCTTTTGCCGGGGTGATCGGGATTGGGAATTGAGGCTTGGTAGGTGCCTGAAGGCAGTCGGCGGACGGAACCGTAATGAGCGCGTTTACGTGGCATGTCTTTCTCCTTATGTCGCGCAGTTGCTGGTTTCCCTCCTCAAGGTTGCGGCCTCTCGCGCGTGCAACACCTTATTGCACGACACTCAACCAGCGTGCAACAACCGTGCAGTAAATACCTCTAAAAGTGGCATAAACCGAAGCAACACGCTTAACTAAAAAGAACCCTCAAAACGGTTTAATTTCAACGTTTAAACGGGGTTTCCGTTGCAATCCCAACGATTAGAAAAACGAGGAATGGCGCCCCCGACAGGACTCGAACCTGCAACCTAAGGATTAGAAGGCCTTTGCTCTATCCATTGAGCTACGGGGGCTACTCGCATAAGGATAGCGTGCCTGCACCCTCGGGTGTGAATACAGGCAGGTGAAGTGGTCTCACTTCACACCAGCAGACGGAAAATCTCCGAATCCGGAGCAACTTCTTCGACATGCAGGGGAGAGGCTTCCATCCGTGTGCGCAGCCGTTCAATGTCTGCCGGATCGCTCAGATCGATCCCCACCAACGCAGGCCCGGTCTCACGATTGTTCTTCTTCGTGTACTCGAAATGCACCACGTCATCACCTGGACCCAACACTTCTGACAGGAACAGGCGCAACGCACCCGGCTGCTGCGGGAAGGTCACAACAAAATAGTGCCGCAGCCCCTCATGACGCAGCGAGCGTTCCACCACTTCCGCATAACGGCTCAAGTCATTGTTGCCACCGGACACGACACAGACAATGGATCCCTCATCGCTGCCCGTGAGCTCAGCGCGCCGTTTCGGATCGGTCAGCAACGTGCGAGCAGCCGTGCTGGCCAGCGCCCCCGCAGGCTCAGCAATGATGCCGTCAGTTTGATACAGAGACACCATCTCCGTGCACACGGCCCCTTCGGGCACCGACACAAGAGAGGACACGTTTTCCTGCGCCAGGTGGAACGGCAAGGTTCCCACCGTCCCGACAGCGGTCCCGTCAACAAAGGAATCAACACGATCCAGCGCGGTAGGGCCACCCTCGTCAAAGGCGCGCTGCATCGAGGCAGCGCCGTCCGGCTCCACACCAATGACACGCACGTCAGGACGCAGATGGCTGAGCGCTGTCGCAATCCCCGCGATGAGGCCACCGCCCCCGACAGGCACCAGCACGCAGGACGTGTCAGCAGGGATCTGCTCGGCCAGTTCGACACCGATGGTGCCTCCGCCCGCGATTGTTCCTGGATCATCGTAGGGGTGGACATATTCGCGTCCCGTGACGCGCGCAGCCTCCGTCGCCAAAGCGTTCGCACGGTCAAAACCGCCATCCACGATGACCTGTTCCACCCATTCGCCTCCGATGGCGGCGATACGTTCACGTTTCTGACGCGGCGTGGTCGACGGCAGATAGATGGTGCCGCGTACGTTCAGGTGCGCGCATGCGAACGCCACACCCTGAGCATGGTTACCGGCCGAAGCGCACACCACGCCCTGTTGACGCGACTGCGCGCTCAGTGCACTCATCTTCGCGTACGCGCCGCGCACTTTGAATGAGCGGCACACCTGCTGATCCTCACGCTTGAGCAAGACGGGCACGCCCAGTTCCTGCGTCAACCGTTCCGACACATCCAGCGGCGTGTGCTTGACGACGTCTTTCAGGGACAGGCTGGCACGCATAATGTCATTGAGCGTCACTGTCAATGTGTCGTTGAGTTCTGAATGTGGCGGTACGTGCTGAGATGATGCCACGGCAACGCTCCTTCCATCTGCGTGTACAAGTTGTTTGTGGGTTCAGTGTATTCACCTGTGTGCCGATTCGGAGAGGCTGTCCACGTGTACGACACTCCGCAGCAGGTCGCGGCAGTCGCCCTCGTTTGCCTCGACAATCCGGACGGTCCCTGTGGCCCTGAGCGCCCGCTTGACCATCCGCACACCCGAGCTAGTCACCCGCATTCCCGCGCGGGTCACTACACTGGGAGACATGACGAAGCAACTGAAGAATCCACTGGTGTGGATCGACTGCGAAATGACCGGTCTTGACGTGGCGCATGACGCCCTGATCGAAGTGGCGGTCGTGATCACCGACGCGAGCCTGACCGTCGTGGACCCCGGAATCGACATTCTGATCCAGCCCTCTGAGGAGGCGCTGAATCACATGGACGACTATGTGCGCAACATGCACACACAATCCGGCCTGCTTGACGAGCTCAAGGACGGCATCGCGTCGATGGAGGAAGCCGAGGGCATCGTCCTGGACTACATCAAGAAGTTCGTCCCTGTGTCGGGTCGCGCCCTGCTGGCGGGGAACACGGTCGGCATGGATCGCCTGTTCCTGAGCGCGAACATGCCACGCGTCATCGACCACCTGCACTACCGCATTATCGACGTGTCCTCCATCAAGGAACTCGCCAAGCGCTGGTACCCGTGCGTTTACGAGTGCTCACCTGAGAAGCATGGGGGCCACCGCGCACTGGCCGACATTCGTGAATCCATCCAGGAACTTGAGTACTACCGTCGCGCACTTTTCCCTTCTGACCAGGGACCCAGTCGCGAAGACGCCCAGAAGATTGCCGGCGAGGTTGCCGCTTTGGGCATTGTCGAGGGTGCCACCCAGCAGAATTGACGAGGGGAACGCCCTATCCACAGTTCACTGCCAGCCCGCCGTTGTCCACAGGGATGCGGCGGGCTGAGTGCGTGTCCACAGATTGCCCGCGAAGCCTTTGGACAAGGGCCTGGCGCGGTGAGGATTGTCCTACGGCACAGGGCCGATAACACGAAAGGACAATTCATGAGCGCGAATATGACAGTGACATTACGCGGACGCATCGGAACGGACGTGAAGGAAATCAGGACTGCGACGGGGCGAACGACCACACGTTTCCGGCTTGCCACACCGCGTTGGCGCATCAACGATCGGGGAGAATTCGATGAGCAGGAACCCCAGTGGTACACGATCCGCGCATGGGACAAGCTCGCACACAATATGTCGACCTCATTTGCCAAGGGGCATCCCATCGTGCTGACTGGACGGCCCAGCGTTAATGCGTGGAAAGATGCGGCGGGTGAGGTTAAGAGCGAACTGGTTATTGTGGCGCACAGCGCCGGGCACGACCTGAACTACGGGTGGTCGCACTTCGATAGGCCAAAGGAATCACGGCCAGAGGGAGAAGCAGAACGTGACGACGGAGGCACGGGAAACCTTCAGATCCGGACCTCGCGCGATGATGGCGGCGATGCGGTCACAGCAGATGCTCCAGCGCCCCAGATGGTAACGGCAGCGGTGTAAGGGAGGCGGTGCGAACGGAGCACTGTATGTAGGGAGCTGCGTCAATGCGGCGAATCGGCGGGCAGTGCGCTTGTGGTGAAAATCAGCCATTTCGGGTTATCTCACGTTGACCGTGGGTGGGCTTCGTGCCGTAGCATGGAGTGACACGAAGTTGACGAGTCCCTTCTTGAAATGGAGAACTGTGGCTGAGTACATATACCAAATGATCAAAGCGCGCAAAGCTCATGGCGACAAGATCATTCTTGATGACGTATCCATGTCGTTCTTCCCCGGAGCGAAAATCGGCATGGTTGGTCCTAACGGTGCTGGAAAGTCATCGATCCTCAAGATCATGGCGGGTCTGGATGAACCAAGCAACGGCGAAGCACGTCTGACACCCGGTTACACAGTGGGCATCCTCGAGCAGGAACCCCAACTCGACGACACGAAAACCGTGTTGGAAAACGTGCAGATGGGTGCCAGGGAAACGTTCGACAAGCTCGCGCGTTTCAACAAGATCTCTGAGGAGATGGCTGACCCGGACGCCGACTTTGATGCGCTCATGGAAGAAATGGGCAAGCTGCAAAGTGAGATCGACGCTGCAAACGCGTGGGATATCGACTCCCAGCTGGAGCAGGCCATGGACGCACTGCGCTGCCCGCCTGCCGATCAGGATGTGAAGGTTCTTTCCGGTGGGGAACGTCGTCGCGTGGCGCTGTGCCGTCTGCTGATCGAAGCTCCTGACCTGCTGCTGCTGGATGAGCCAACGAACCACTTGGATGCCGAGTCCGTGCAGTGGCTGGAAAAGCACCTGTCCACGTATGCCGGCGCGGTGATCGCAGTGACCCACGACCGCTACTTCCTTGACCACGTAGCCGAATGGATCGCTGAAGTGGACCGCGGTCACCTCTACCCCTATGAGGGCAACTACTCCACCTACCTGGAAACGAAGGAAAAACGCCTGAAAGTCCAGGGACAGAAGGATGCGAAACTGGCCAAGCGGCTGCGTGAAGAGCTCGACTGGGTTCGTTCCAATCCCAAGGGACGCCAAGCCAAGTCACGAGCCCGTCTGGAACGCTACGAAGAGATGGCTGCCGAAGCGGAGCGCACACGCAAGCTTGACTTTGAGGAAATTCAGATCCCGCCAGGGCCTCGTTTGGGCTCTATCGTGATCGAGGCAAACAATCTGCACAAGGGCTTCGGTGACCGTGTCCTCATCAATGACCTGTCGTTCTCACTGCCGCGCAACGGAATCGTCGGTGTGATCGGTCCGAACGGTGTGGGCAAGACAACTCTGTTCAAGACCATTGTTGGGCTTGAACCGCTGGACGGGGGAGACCTCAGGATCGGTGAGACCGTCAAGATCTCATACGTCGACCAGAACCGTGCGGGCATCGATCCGGACAAATCAGTGTGGGAGGTTGTCTCAGATGGCCTCGACTTCCTGGAAGTCGGCAACGTTGAAATGCCGTCGCGAGCCTACGTGTCCGCATTCGGATTCAAGGGACCGGACCAGCAGAAGCCGTCAGGCGTGCTTTCCGGTGGTGAACGCAACCGCCTGAACCTGGCGCTCACGCTCAAACAGGGCGGCAACCTGCTCCTGTTGGATGAGCCGACCAACGACCTCGATGTGGAAACACTTGGATCACTGGAAAACGCGCTGCTCGAATTCCCCGGGTGCGCGGTGGTTGTCACCCACGACCGTTGGTTCCTCGACCGCGTTGCCACGCACATCCTCGCGTGGGAAGGCACGGAAGAAAACCCTGCGAAGTGGTACTGGTTCGAAGGAAACTTCGAATCCTACGAGAACAACAAGGTGGAGCGTCTTGGTCTTGACGCAGCCCGCCCGCACCGCGTCACGCACCGTCGTCTCACGCGCGACTGAGGAGAGCGTCAAACTGACACACCTCGTCCCACCTTGTGCACATCGCATGCGAACACGCTTAGGGTAATTCCATGACTACAACGTGGACTGTGAGCGATGTCGTTACTGTGATGGATCGGTGGTATCCACCCGAAACGGCACAAGAGTGGGACAAGGTAGGCCTCATTGTGGGAGATCCCTCACGCGAGGTGCGCCGCATTCTCATTGCCGTTGATCCCGTGGCAGCGGTAATCGACGAAGCTGTGAGCAATGAGGTCGACATGATCATCACACATCATCCGCTGTATCTGCGAGGCGTGTCGTTCCTACCTGAAAGCGACCCGAAAGGGCGCGTCGTCGCCACACTCGTACGTGGCGAGTGCGCACTGTTCAACGCCCACACCAATGCCGACATCGCCTATCGGGGAGTCGCGCATGCTTTGGCAGACCTGCTGGGACTGGAACGCACGCAGCCGCTGGACCCCTCGGGACGTGACCGCGACGGCCGCTCAGTGGGACTGGGGCGCGTCGGAACCATAGAGCCGGTGACCCTACGTGACTTTGCGCAGCGAGTGGCATCTGCATTGCCTGCCGGTCCGCACGGCCTGTTCGTGGGCGGAGACCTGGAATCAACCGTCGCGCGTGTGGCGGTGTCAGGCGGTGCAGGTGATTCCCTGCTTGAGCAGGCACGCGCATCCGGTGCCGACGTGTTCGTCACCGCTGATCTGCGCCACCACCCCTCGTCCGAACACCTCGAAGGCGGAGCGCCTGCACTGATCTCAGGATCCCATTGGGCGACCGAATGGCCGTGGGTTCCGGTGCTCGCGCAACGACTCAGCGAGCAAGCCGAGGCGGACAACGTCTCCGTCGACATCACAGCGTCTACCATAGTGACAGAACCATGGACGGCTCACATGCAGACAACCGGAGGAACTCAGTGAAGGCATCACCTGAAGATCAACGCTCGCTACTCGAGTTGCAGTCATTGGATCGCGCCATCATGAAGATGCGACACCAGCGTGACACACACCCGGCGCACGCCAAGCTGCGTGAACTTGCCGGACGGGCAGAGGACCTCAAGCGTGCTGCGATCAACCAGAGTGCAGTGATAGCCGACACGAAACGTGACGTGGCGCGCATCGAAGCGGACATTGAGCGAGTCAACACACGCAAGAGTGCCCAGGAAGGACGCATCGAACGCAATGAAGTTCCCCTGCGCGACATTAACGCAATGGAACACGAAATCGCCCAGATGCGCACCCGGCTCAACAGCCTCGAAGAAGACCAACTTGAAGTTGAAGAACGCCTCGAAGCTGCCCAAAAAGCACAAGACGACATGATCCGCGAAGCACAGGCGTTGACGCAGGACGTGGAAGCAACCAAGAAACAGTTCGAAGATGATAACGCGCAGTCTGACCTCGAACTGGCTGACCTGGAGTGCAAGAGAGCTGACCTGAATGACTCGCTGCCCTCTGACCTCATCGCCGAATACGACTCGGTCTGGCAGCGGCACAGCCCCTTCGCCATCGTGGAGGTGCGAGGCGGCGTCGTCACAGGAGCCACCGGCGAAATTTCGCCCGCCGAGCTGCAGCAGATAAATGCATTGCCCGCAGACGAGGTGTACTGGTGCGTCGACACCGGCCAGATAGTGGTGCGAACCGACGCCTAAACGTCGCCCCGGCCACGCGCGGTTCTTGCCTGACCGCACGCTATTGCACCCCGCCCCCGCACGATATCACCCGACAGCACACCGTCCCCTGCAAATCACACCGATCGAAGTAGGCCCTGGCGCCGCGCGCGTCGTAGACTCGAGGATGCAGATGAGTCGGCCGGGCGGCCGCGGCACCGCGTGATGCGGTGACGAGGAACGTCCGGGCTCCACAGGGCAGGGTGATGGCTAACAGCCACCCGGGGAAACCCGCGGGAAAGTGCCACAGAAACAAGACCGCCGCTGGCGCGAAGAACACTTCGCACCAGCGGTCAGGGTGAAAAGGTGGGGTAAGAGCCCACCAGTAGGCCAGGTGACTGGTCTAGCTAGGTAAACCCCACCCGGAGCAAAACCGAGCAGCAAGTACGAGCGGCCCGCTCCACGCTTGCGGGTAGGTTGCTTGAGGCCAGTGGCAACACTGGTCCTAGAGGAATGGTCGCCGCTGCCGACTTCGGTCAGCAGGACAGAACCCGGCGTACAGGCCGGCTCATCTGCACGCTCACGCGTCCGACGGCAATGTCAAAATGTCGGCGCCATCTTCGGTCACCACGATCGTGTGCTCGAACTGCGCGGTACGGGAACGATCGGCCGTGACAACAGTCCAGTCATCATCCCACTGCTCCCATTCGACAGTGCCCAGCGTCAGCATCGGCTCAATGGTGAACACCATGCCCGGCTCCATCACCGTGTCATACAGTGGTGCAGCATCATAGTGCGGAATGATCAAACCCGAGTGAAAGGCTTCGCCCACGCCGTGTCCGGTGTAATCGCGCACCACGCCGTAGTCAAAACGCTTCGCATACACCGAAATGACACGTCCGATCACGTTGATCTCACGGCCAGGTTTGACCGCCCGGATCCCACGCATCATCGCTTCGCGTGTCCTCTCACTGAGCAGACGCGACTCCTGATCAACATTTCCCACCTCAAACATGGCGCAGGTGTCACCGTGGACACCCTCGTAAAACGCCGTGATATCGACGTTGACAATGTCGCCATCTTCGAGGGGGCGATCATCAGGAATGCCGTGGCAGATGACCTCGTTGATGGAAGTACACAGCGACTTCGGATACCCCATGTAACCCAGGCATGACGGGTAGGCGCCAGCACCGACAATAAAATCATGTCCGATGCGGTCGAGCTCATCGGTTGTCACACCGGGGCGAACCGCCTCACCCACGACACGAAGCGCATCGGCGGCAATGCGGCCAGCGTGGCGGATCCGTTCCACAGTGTCCGCATCCTTAATATCCGAGGCAGTGACGTTTTCAGGGCCATCGTGGAACATGTACTCGGGGCGTTCAATCGACTCAGGCACCGAGCGCATGGGGGAGATACGTCCGGCAGTCAGATTGCCCAGCGGCGCGCGACGCGCATTGGCAGATGCCGGAATACGACCAGAATTGTCAGAACTACTCATAGCCCTAGCCTAGATCTTTTGCCGACCAGTGCTGGGATGTCACTGCTGGTGATAATTCTCCGGAGCAGGAAATGTGCCATCTTCCACACTTTCCACATACTCGGTAGCAGCCGCCGTGATCTCACGCCCGATCTGCGCGAAACGATGGACGAACGAGGGAACCCATTCCTGCATCCCCACCATGTCCGACCACACCAGTACCTGCCCATCGGTGTGCGGGCCAGCACCGATACCAATAGTGGGAATCTCCAGCGCAGCAGTGACGTCAGTGGCCACGTTGTCAGGCACCATCTCCAACACAACGGCAATCGCACCGGCATCCTGCAAAGCCAGCGCATCAGCAATCATCGCATCGCGCTGATCGCCACGGCCACGCATACGCGGACCGCCGATCGTGTTCTCTGATTGCGGCGTGTACCCCAGGTGTCCGACGACGGGAATACCGGACTGGCTCAGTAGTCGGACAGCTTCCACGCGCGGTCGGCCTCCCTCGAGTTTGACCGCATGGGCACCAGCGCGCATCAATTGGGAAGCCGATTCAAACGCCTGCTGTGCACTGGCCTCGTACGTTGCGAACGGAAGGTCTGCCACAACCAGGGCGCGGCGTGTGGAACGTGCCACTGCTGCGGTCGCTCGAACCATGTCGTCCAACGTGACGCGCAACGTGGAGTCATACCCTAACATCACGTTGCCGTAGGAATCACCCACCAGCAGCATGTCAACACCTGCCGCATCCAGCAGCGGGGCAATAAGCGCATCATAAGCTGTCAACATCGTGAGTTTTCGGCCCTGCTGCTTAGCTTGAGCAAGGTGGTGGACGCGAACTTTTTTCGGTTTCGTCGGCGCGGGGACCGTATCAGCGGCCGCAGCGTCGGAGGGCGCAAGTGAACTCATATCTGTAGCCTAGACGCTTTCGTCAGTGCACCGGGCTTACACGCGATCGCGCTCAGTGAACTGTCCAGCCAATGGCGACGAATGGGCGGACTCGCTTCGACGGCTAATATGGGGGAAGAGGAAACGTGGAGTTTTCCCGTATGACCGATTGTCAATTTCGACCGAGGAAGCAGGATATGGCTGACTGTGCTCCTGAGCTCAATCCGCTTGACGGTGAAGCGGTGAGCGCCCTCGTCACTGATGCGCTGGCGCGTATCAGTGAGGCGAGTTCGCTGGCCCAACTCAAGACCGTTCGCACCCAGGTGATGGGTGATCAGGCACCCCTGATCCAGGCTAACCGCACGATCGGGTCACTGGACCCCGCTGACCGTGCGCAGGCAGGCAAGACACTGGGCGGTGCCCGCAAGCAACTCGCCACTGCGCTGTCCGAACGTGAATCAGTGCTGCGCGACGAAGAGGAAGCCCGCGCGCTGGAGACGGAAGCGGTGGACGTAACGGTGCCGACCGGCCGCCAGAGTCTGGGCGCGCGTCACCCTCTGGAGACCTTGATGGAGGAAGTGGCCGACCTGTTTGTGTCGATGGGATGGGACATCGCAGAAGGCCCGGAAATCGAGCACGAATGGTTCAACTTCGATGCGCTGAACTTCGACATTGACCACCCGGCCCGCCAGATGCAGGACACCCTCTATGTCGATGGCCGCTCCGTCGGTGGTGACCACGAGGATGACGGTCACCTGGTGATGCGCACGCACACCTCGCCAGTTCAGGCCCGCTCCATGCTCGCTCGCGGTGTTCCGCTCTACGTCGCATGCCCCGGTAAGGTATTCCGCTCCGACGCGCTCGACGCGACACATACACCTGTTTTCCACCAGGTTGAGGGTCTGGCAGTTGATCGCCACCTGACGATGGCGCACCTGAAGGGAACGCTGGATCACTTTGCGCGCCAGATGTTCGGCCCTGACGCGCGCACGCGGTTGCGCCCCAGCTTCTTCCCTTTCACTGAACCGAGCGCCGAGATGGATCTGTGGTTCCCGCAGAAGAAGGGCGGCCCCGGCTGGATTGAATGGGGTGGCTGCGGCATGGTCAACCCAAACGTGCTGCGCGCCTGCGGCGTCGACCCTGACGAGTATTCCGGTTTCGCATTCGGCATGGGTATTGAACGCACGCTCATGCTGCGTCACGGCATCGCTGACATGCACGACATCGTCGAGGGAGACGTGCGCTTCTCCCAGCAGTTCGGACTCAACGGAAGGGGACACTGAACATGCCTATGGTTCCATTGTCGTGGCTTCGTGACCACGTAGAAATTCCCGCCTCCGTGACGGTTCCGCAACTGGCCGCAGCGCTGGTGAAAGTGGGCCTGGAGGAAGAAACAATTCATCCCGCCCGCGTGACGGGCCCGCTTGTTGTGGGCAAAGTGCTCACACGCGAGCCGAAAGAACAATCCAACGGCAAAGTCATCAACTACTGCCGCGTCGATGTCGGCCAGCACAACGACGAGCCGGGAACTGGGAAAGAGCCATCTGACCTGCCCAGTCGCGGCATCATCTGCGGTGCTCACAATTTTGATGTGGGCGACCTAGTGGTCGTCAGCCTGCCGGGCGCAGTTCTGCCCGGCCCCTTCGAGATCTCTGCCCGCAAAACCTACGGTCACATCTCTGACGGCATGATCTGTTCGGAGCGCGAACTAGGCCTCGGGGAAGACCACAACGGCATCCTCGTTCTGACCGACAAGTTCGATGCCGACCAGATCCCCGCTCCCGGATCAGATGTGATCCCACTGCTGGGACTGGGGGAAGAAGTCCTCGAAATCAACGTCACCCCTGACCGCGGCTACTGCTTCTCCATGCGTGGCGTGGCGCGCGAATACTCCCACTCAACGGGAGCAACCCTGACTGATCCCGGTCTGCCCGATGGCCTTGACCTGCCCGAACACTCCGACTCAGCTTTGAGTGTGGAAGTTGAGGACAAGTGCCCGATCCGCGACCACGTCGGGTGCGACCGCTTCGTTACACGCATCGTGCGCGGCGTCGACACGCACGCTCAGACGCCCAAATGGATGGTGGAGCGCCTGGAGATGGCAGGCATGCGCTCAATCAGCCTGCCCGTCGACGTCACCAACTACATCATGTTGGATCTGGGCCAGCCGATGCACGCTTACGACCTTGGTTCTGTGGCAGCACCCATCGTGGTGCGCAGAGCTGAAAAAGGTGAGCATCTCGTCACCCTCGATGGTGAAGATCGCGCACTGAACGACGAAGACCTGCTTATCACGGATTCTCCGCAAGGCCAGCATGGATCGCGCATTATAGGACTTGCCGGAGTGATGGGTGGCCTCGACTCTGAAATCACTGAGGGGACAACAGACCTGGTCCTCGAAGCTGCGCACTTTGATTCCATTTCAATTGCGCGCACGTCCCGACGCCACTTCCTGGCCTCTGAAGCCTCGAAGCGTTTCGAACGCGGTTCGGACCCGGCGATTCCGCCCGTCGCGATTGCCCGGGCATGCGCGCTGCTTGAAGAATACGGCGGGGGACAGGCTGACCCCTACGTGTTCGAGGTCAATACCGTGCCCGAAGCTCGACCGATCGACATGAAAGTGAGTGAGACGCAGCGCCTGACCGGACTCGAATTGCCTCCGGCACGCATTCGCGAACTGCTGGAAACAATCGGCTGCCAGGTTCATGGCGAGGACAGCGAGGCCCAATGGCAGGTGACACCTCCGAGCTGGCGACCTGACCTGACCGGGCCTGCCGACCTGGTCGAAGAGGTCGCGCGCTTGCACGGATACGATGAGATCCCGTCAATCCTGCCGCAAGCCCCTGCTGGACACGGCTTGACCACGGCGCAGAAGGCTCGCCGTGATGTCGCACGCGTCCTGGCCAATGCTGGACTGACCGAGGTAGAGTCCTACCCCTTCATGTCCACTGCTGCCCATGACCGCCAGCAGCTGGCTGCCGATGACCCGAACCGTCAGGCAGTGCGCCTGCGCAATCCGCTGGCCGACGATGCGCCGCTGCTGCGTACACGCATCCTGGACACGCTGCTCGATGTTGCCGGACGCAACATGTCACGCGGTATGAACCACATCGCGGTCTTTGAGATTGCGAAGGTTGTGCGCCCGGCAGGAACGGTTCCATCCGATCTGCCGTCCGCTGAGCAGCGTCCCTCTGCCGAGGTGGAAGCACAGCTCCAGGCCGGCGTTCCCTCGCAGCCGTGGCATGTGGGAGCAATCTTGTGCGGAAATGCCACAGGTAACGGGGTGTTCGAGCAGCCCCGTGTCTACGACTGGGCCGATGCCATCGACCTCGTCTGGCGCGTCGCACAGTCACTGGGCGTCAAGGTGGAAACAGCACGCGGCTGGCTTCCTGAATCTACCCCTGTGCACAAGGGGCCGCCGATGCCTCAAGCGAGTAGTGACCCGCACGCAGTGGCACCGTGGCATCCAGGCAGGATGGCGCAGGTTTTCGTCCGCAACGGCAAGATACTGACTGTTGTGGCGCGAGCCGGCGAACTTCACCCGCGTGTATGTGAGGCATTCGGTTTACCCAAGCGCTCATGCGCACTGGAGCTGGACGTCGACGCGCTGGTGGCGCATATGGCGGAAGAACCAATCCAAGTGAGCGGCGTGTCAACGTTCCCGGTGGCAAAAGAAGACTTCGCACTGGTTGTCGCCAATGATATTCCCGTTGCTCGCGTTGCTCAGGTGATTCGCCAGGCGGCAGGTGCCCTGGCCGAAGAGGTATCCCTCTTTGACATTTACGAGGGCGACCAGGTTCCCGACGGTCACCGCTCGCTGGCCTTCACTGTGAAATTGCGTGCCGATGATCGCACTCTGAGTGCAGATGAGGTTACGCGCACACGCAACGACATCATTTCTCGCACAGGTAAGACGCTCGGGGCGCAACTTCGCGCATAACAAATGCGCGAATCGTGATCAGTGCGGCCGGTGCGTGAAGCGCTGGCCGCACTTGCGCATACGCGTGTGCTCGGGCGTTAGTCCTGCTCAGAGTCTGAAACGTATGCGCAGCAGGGCAGAATTTGCGACTTCTTGAACGATTCGGCTCACATTGGCGCGCCAAAGCGTCCATACTGGGATTATGAAAATCCTCGTCACTGCTTCGTCAAAACATGGTGCAACCCGTGAGGTTGCCGAACGTATCTCTGACCGTCTGCGCTCGCACGACCTCGATGTCGAGATGATCAATCCGGAGGACGTGAAATCTCTGGAGTCCTACGACGCTGTTGTGTGCGGCTCAGCCGTGTACATGACGCAGTGGATGGCGCAGGCGAACGATTTCATGGAGCGTTTTCGCCCGAACCTGCTGTCGATGCCAGTGTGGGCTTTTTCAGTGGGCCTGTCCGGGGTGCCGAAGCATTCGCTGCAGGACCCCTCGCGCATTGGCCCGGTGCTGATGAAGGTGCCGATAGTCCACCACCAGAAGTTCCCGGGTCGCTACGACCCCTCGCGCCTGTCACTGCGTGAGCGCACTATCGCGCGCCTTGCCGGTGCGGTCGAGGGCGATTTTCGGCCGTGGGACGAAGTGGATCAGTGGGCAGATGAGATAGCACAGGATCTGAAGTCGGGTAATACGGCACCGCAGGAGTCGGACGCTCAGTAGCCTTGGTGTCCATATAGAGGACACCCGTTATGCAAATTATGCATGACTGTGTATAGTCATGCATATGAATTTTCGGGCAGCTATTGCAGGAGTATCGGGATACGCAGGAGGCGAAATCGCACGCCTCCTTACCGCGCATCCTGACATCACGCTCAGCATAGTTACGGGAGCATCTTCCGCCGGCAACACCCTGGCACAGATGCATCCGAACATCACCGGGCCCCAAGGTGCGCTGGTGATCCAGGAAACAACAGCCCAGGCTCTCGGCGGCGTTGATGTGATTTTCCTGGCCCTGCCACACGGACACTCCGCCCGACTTTCCGATGAACTCGCACGCGCTGGCACGTCAGCACTGATCATCGACTGCGCTGCCGACCATCGACTGACCGATGCAGACGAATGGCATCGCTACTACGGCACCGATGCAGCCGAACCGTGGACCTATGGAATGCCAGAATTGCTGCACAGCGGCGAAACACAGATGACACGTCAACGCGACGCCCTCGCACACGCCGGTCAGATCGCCGTGCCCGGCTGTAATGCGACAGCAGTCACCCTGGCAATACAGCCAGCCATCGCCGCGCACATCGTCGAACCCGCCCTATGCGCCACCTTGTCAGTGGGTTATTCAGGTGCCGGCCGATCACCCAAACAGCATCTGCTGGCCTCCGAGGCACTCGGCGCGATCGTGCCTTACGGCGTGGGAGGAACCCACCGGCACATCCCCGAAATCATCCAGAACCTGCGCATCAGCGGGGCGGATGACGTTCGCCTGACATTCACGCCCGTTCTGGTCCCCACAGCTCGCGGCATCGTGGCGACAGTGGTGGCACCGCTGCAAGCATCCGTCAGTGCAGATGACGTGGCCCACGCCTACAGCATCTACGATAATGAGCCGCTGATCGGTGTCAGCCACGAGGCACCCTGGCCGTCCACTGCGCCTGTCAACGCGACCGGCTGTGCCCTCGTCAATGCAGTGATTGACGAACGTGCCCACAGTCTTGTCACTATCTGCGCACTCGACAACCTCGGTAAAGGAACTGCGAGTGCAGCCATCCAGAGCGCAAACCTTGCGCTCGGCCTGCCTGAACTGACCGGAATCCCCACCATCGGAGTGACACCATGAACCAGACAGCACCATTGGCCGGCGTGACAGCACCTCAGGGATTTCTCGCATCAGGGGTTCACGCAGGGATCAAAGCCAGCGGTAACCGTGACGTCGCCCTCGTCGTCAACACCGGACCGACCGAGCTTCGCGCCTCGGCAGCAGTCTTTACCTCCAACCGTGTCGCCGCTGCTCCCGTCCATCTTTCCCGCGCACACTTCGCCGCGGGCACTGTCAGTGCCGTCGTGTTGAACTCCGGGGGAGCGAACGCCTGCACGGGCGAGCAGGGCGCACGTGACGCCCAACAGATGGCCGACCACGTCGCGCAGGCACTCAGCCTGGCCGACAGCATGCAGGTCGGTGTGTGCTCCACCGGTTTGATCGGTGAGCTGCTGCCGATGGAGGCAGTAATCAGCGGAATTGATATGGCGGTGGGCGAACTTGCTGATACGCCTGAAGCAGGAGCCAACGCTGCCGATGCCATCCGAACCACCGATACGGTGAACAAGACGATTGAGATTCATGCAGACGGCTACACGGTCGGAGGAATGGCGAAAGGTGCAGGTATGCTCGCGCCGGCACTGGCGACCATGCTGTGCGTCCTCACAACCGATGCAGTCGTTGACCAGCGTGAACTTGACGCCGCCTTGCGTGAAGCGGTCCGCACGACGTTTAACCGCGTGGACTCAGATGGATGCCGCTCCACCAATGACACCGTCATTGCACTGGCTTCTGGAGCATCCGGTCACCGCGCCGATGCACAGGAACTGACCGCACATCTGCGCAGCGCCTGCGCCACGCTGGCACGCCAGCTCATTGCGGACGCCGAGGGCGCCACTCATGACATCGACATCACCGTGCGCGGTGCGCACAGTGAAGAAGCCGCCGAGATTATCGCCCGGGCCGTCGCGCGATCGAACCTGCTCAAGGCCGCAATTTTCGGCAATGACCCGAACTGGGGGCGTGTCCTGTCAGAAATCGGCACAATCCCTGAAGAGGTCGCACCATTTGACCCGGACGTCATTGACGTGAGCTTCAACGGTGTGCAGGTCTGCCAGGCAGGAGGAGTGGGGCAGTCGCGAGACCTCGTCGACATGACGGATCGGCAGGTCAATATTGAGGTCGATCTGCACAATGGTTCAGCCAGTGCCACCATCATCACCTCCGACCTGACCTACGACTACGTCCACGAGAACAGCGCGTACTCATCATGACCACACTGACCGCGCGGGATAAGACCGCTATTTTGCTGGAAACAATGCCGTGGCTGCGTCACCACCGCGGCAAGTATGTCGTGATCAAGTATGGCGGCAATGCGATGGTGGACGACTCACTCATGCACGCATTTGCCCAGGATGTCCTTTTCTTGCACCAGTGGGGTGTCAAGCCGGTCGTCGTTCACGGCGGTGGTCCTCAGATCAACCAGATGCTGTCCCGGGTGGGCCTCGATGCGCCCTTCACCAAAGGGCTGCGGGTCACCACCGAGGACGTCATGGAGATTGTGCGCATGGTGCTGATTGGAAAAGTACAGCGCGAACTGGTCAGCCTGCTTAACGTTCAGGGTTACCAGGCCATCGGACTGGCAGGAGAAGACGCGGGTCTGTTCCAGGCTCAACGCACACCCGCATGGGTCGATGGTGAAGCCGTTGATATTGGATTGGTGGGAACTATTACCCACGTCAACGCCCAGCCACTGATGGCGCTGGTGGATTCGGGTTTCATCCCGGTAGTCTCCTCCGTGGCACCCAACCAGGATGCGCCATCTGGAGTGCTCAACATTAACGCCGATTCTGCTGCAGCAGCACTGGCTGGCGCGATCGGTGCTGAAAAGCTCATCATGTTGACCGACGTGGAAGGACTCTACGCAGACTATCCGGATCCAAACTCTCTGATCAGTCGCCTCTCGCGCAGTGAACTGGCCGCCCTCGTTCCCACCCTTGATTCGGGGATGGCGCCGAAGATGACTGCTGCGCTGGCCGCCCTCGAACAGGGTGTGCCGCGTGTCCACGTCATCGACGGCCGCCAGCCGCACTCCATGCTGCTGGAAGTCTTTACTGACGAGGGCGTCGGAACGATGATCACCGCTGACGGAAATGAAGGGGAGGATCAATGACCTGGGAAAATCGCTACCATGAGGCGCTCATGGACACATTTGGACCTCCTCAGCGTATCCTCACGCGTGCACAGGGCTGCACGGATGTGGACGACACCGGAGCAGAGTACCTGGACCTGCTGGGCGGAATTGCCGTCAACGTGCTGGGACATTGCCACCCGGCCATTGAGCGCGCAGTGAGTACGCAACTGGCAACACTGGATCACGTCTCCAATTTCTTTGCCACACCGCCGCAGATTGAACTGGCCGAACGTGTTCTCGGCATCGTGTGCGCGGACGCCGTTCCAGACGGATCACGTGTCTTTTTCACCAATTCGGGTACGGAGTCCAACGAGTGCGCCATCAAAATGATCCGCACCTGGGGCAACAGGAAGATCGACGAGGGTACCAAGGGCTTTTCTGCCGACACGACACCTCGCATCATTGCGTTGACTGGCGCATTCCACGGACGCTCAGCGGGCGCACTCTCAGTGACTTGGAAAGAGGCTTACCGCACGCCATTTGCACCGTTGCTCGAAGGAATCGAATTCATTGAGCCGAACAATATGGACGCACTCGACCGCCACCTGACCCAAGGCGTGGCAGGCATCATCGTTGAGCCCATCCAGGGAGAAGCAGGCGTCTACCCGCTCAGTGATGAGTACCTTCAGGCCGTGCGTCGGCGCTGCAATGAGATCGGCGCACTGATGGTCGTTGACGAAGTACAAAGCGGCATGGGACGCACCGGACAGTGGATGGCGCACCACCACGCAGGAATCACGCCCGACGTCGTCACTCTCGCCAAAGGACTAGGTGGAGGCATGCCGATTGGAGCCTGCGTCGGTATCGGCCAGGCTGGATCGATCCTCACCCAGGGAATGCACGGCACGACTTTTGGCGGCAACCCGGTGTGCGCCGCCGCAGGCCTGGCCGTCATCGACACCATCGAAAACGATGCGTTGCTGGCAAACGCCCTCACACTGGGTAAACAGTGGCGCGCCGAACTGCGTGAGGCAGGCGGAGCGGCGGTGCGCGAGGTGCGCGGACGCGGCCTGCTTATTGCGGTCGAATTTAATGAACCGTGCGCCAGTGCGCTTGTGCGCCATGCAGCTGACGAAGGATTTATCATTAATGCGCCAAACGCCCATACAATCCGTCTGGCACCACCGTTAACGCTGTCAGACCAGCAGGCTCAGTCCTTCACTGAGACTCTGCCTGCATTGGTTCACAGCGCCCGGCAGACACTCGGCCACGCACACAAGGAGGACTGATGACAGACCACGCCGGCCCTGACACGCAAGGCATCCCGTCGTCACGCACCGCTCGACGCGGAGCCATTGTGGACATCCTTGCCGATCAGCAGATCTCCTCTCAGAAGGAACTGCGTGAAGCACTGGCCGTGCTGGGTATCGAAACGACGCAGGCCACTTTGTCACGTGACCTCGTGGAGATGCACGCCACGAAGATTCGCACGGCCTCAGGTAAACAGATCTATTCAGTGCCGGACCTGGACGGGGAACAGACGCGTCGTGGAGAAGAATCACTGGCGCGCCTGGAGCGATGGGCTCAGGACCTGCTCGTTGCAGTAGACACCGCCGGCACATTCCTGGTTGTGCGCACACCAGTGGGCGCAGCCAACCTGCTCGGATCAGCCATCGACACCGCGCGGCTCGAGGGAGTCGTTGGCACCGTGGCAGGAGATGACACTATTTTCGTCGCATGTCGCAGCACTGAGGACGCCGTGGAACTTCAGTCAACACTGATCGCACTGGTCGAGCCTCGCCAATAAGCGTGAATCATTCGAGTACGACAATCAAAGGGTAGAAACGAAATGAGTGAACACAAGGACCGCGTTGTACTGGCCTACTCCGGTGGGCTTGACACCTCTGTTGCAATCGGCTGGATCGAACAGCAGACAGGTATGGAAGTGGTTGCCGTTGCCGTTGACGTGGGGCAGGGCGGCGAAGACCTGGAGGTGATCCGCCAACGCGCCCTCGACTGCGGTGCCGTGGAAGCATACGTCGCAGATGCGAAGGAAGAGTTTGCTTCCGACTACTGCATGCCCGCGCTGAAAGCCAACGGACTGTACCAGGGGCGCTACCCCCTCGTATCTGCGCTGTCACGCCCGCTGATCGTTAAGCACCTGGTGCGCGCCGCACGGCAATTCGGCGCCACCACCGTGGCACACGGCTGCACCGGCAAAGGCAACGACCAGGTCCGCTTCGAAGTATCCCTCACATCGATGGCTCCTGACCTGAAAACGATCGCTCCCGTGCGCGACCTCGCGTTGACCCGCGACGTGGCCATCGACTACGCCAACAAGCACAATCTGCCCATTGAGACGACGAAACACAATCCCTTCTCGATCGACCAGAACGTGTGGGGTCGTGCCATCGAAACAGGGTTCCTTGAAGACATCTGGAACGCGCCGACCAAGGACGTGTACAACTACACCGACGACCCGACCTACCCGCCACTTCCTGACGAGGTAGTCATCACCTTCGAGCAGGGTGTCCCCGTCGCCATCGATGGGCGTGCCGTGACTCCTCTGGAAGCCGTTCAGGAAATGAACCGCCGCGCTGGCGCGCAGGGCATCGGCCGTATCGACATTGTCGAGGACCGCCTGGTGGGCATCAAGTCGCGTGAAATCTATGAAGCACCAGGAGCCGTGGCCCTGATCGCCGCTCACCAGGAGCTTGAAAACGTCACCGTCGAGCGCGAACTGGCACGCTACAAGCGCCGCGTGGACGAACGCTGGTCCGAACTCGTCTACGACGCGCAGTGGTACTCACCGCTCAAGAATGCGCTGGACGCTTTCATCGAGAACACGCAGACCTACGTCAGTGGTGACATTCGCATGACGCTGCACGGTGGGCGAGCAACGGTGACAGGTCGACGCTCCGACTCCTCCCTGTACGACTTCAACCTTGCGACCTACGAGACGGGCGATACCTTCGACCAGTCCCACTCGCGCGGCTTCATTGAAATCTACGGAATGAGCGCCAAACTGGCAGCAGCCCGCGACGTGCGTTTCGGACGCGGCGTGAACTTCGACGAGGACGCGCACTAGTCGGCGCTTCCTCTCGTGATCGAACCGTAACCGGATCGTTTCTAAAGAGCGTCCGACTCCTCATCGAACCGATTAGGACTTACCCCCGGTTTTTCGTACCCTCGTATTCTGAGGCATCGAAGCCGGGGGTTGTCCCTGCCCACGGCACGAACCTCCGCTTCTTCATTTCACCACCAGGTTTTCGAGGGGACACATGGCGCACCACCTTGCGATCGCATCCTCCTCGTCACGGCGTCTTCTTGACCGGACAGTGACGAGGGAGGCTTCCTCGGATGTGCGCCATCGTGAGCTGCGCGTCACCATGTCGTCTCCGCTGCGAAACGCCGGCTGGGCGCTCAGCACCTTGACGTGGTCAATTCGCAGAGCACGCCTGAATGCAACACTTCGGTGGGGTGCTCACGCCAACGAATACCTCGAACCCATGATTGCCTGGGTCTTTTTCCTGACATTCAGCGGAACGGGATTTCGCGCGCTGATCGGATGGGTCGGATACGGCATCATCGTCGTGCTGTCCGCAGCAGTATTCATCGCGATGTTTGTCATTGCGGGGCGGCGCGTGACGATCCGCCGTGTCCCGTGGACGATCGCGGCATTCCTACTGGTGTGCTGGATGTCAGCCCTGTGGGCCGAGTATCCGGGGATCTCAGCGTTAGCATCACTGGGCAGCACACTGAGCGCTCTCATTGGAATCATGATCGCCATCGCGGTGCCGCTGGAGCGCCTCATCGACGCGTTCGCCGCAGCGATGCGATGGTCGGTGGGAATCAGCCTGGTGATGGAGCTATGGTGCGCCATCTTTGTCGGCCATCCGATCGTTCCTGTGTGGCTGCGCGGCCAGAGTAATGTAGGCGCCACGCAGCTGTGGACTGAATCCGCGCTGTTCAGAGGTGGCCCCATCCAGGGGTTTGTCGGCAACCGCAACCCACTGGCCGCAATCGCACTGTTCGGCATCATCTGCACGGTGATTCAGCTCCGCGCGCGACGCATGAGCTCCAGGCGTGCCCTCACATGGTTCGCCCTGTACGCGGCGACACTGGCGCTGACACGGTCAGCTACCGTTTTCGTGGCGCTGCTGGCATGCGCCGGAGTTTTCCTGGTTGGAACCGTTCTACGGCGCGTGCGCGCGCACAGGCGGCAGCGCGTCCTGCGAATTTCGGCGATGGCTCTGCTGATCGTCAGCGTCGTCGGAGCGCTCCTGTACGCCCCGATCGCTGAGTTTATCGGTCGCGACGCAGACCTGACGGGACGCTCTGACATCTGGCGTGCAGTGTTTGAGCTGTGGAAACAACGGCCCATCGGCGGGTGGGGATGGGTCATGCTGTGGCCACCGTGGATCCCGATGTATCGCGATCTGGTAATCCGTCAGGACGGCGCGCCCACGCCTCACGCCCACAACGCATTCGTGGACGTGTCATTCCAGACCGGACTCATTGGCCTGGCCGTCTTCGTCATTGCCATCTGCGTCATCGGTATTCGCGTCTTGCGCGTCGCCATTCGCCGTATCGACGGTGACGTGTACTCGCTGGCACCGGCACTGATGATGACGGCCATTTTGGTGCAGTCCCTCACTGAATCGCGCCTCCTATTCGAAGGCACATGGATTCTGTTCGTCGCCCTGGCCACATGGCTGGTCGTCAGGGTCGAACAGGAAGACAGTGAAGTGGGCGTGGGGGTATTGTCCCTGCCGGTCCCGCCTAGTCCTGGTCAACGGGGTCGCGCACCACAGGACACGACATACAGCGCGGACCGCCGCGGCCGCGTCCCAGCTCAGCCCCCTGAATCTCGATGACATCGATGCCTGCGCGGCGCAACGCAGCATTACACAGCGGGGAACGATCATAGGTAATCACCTTGCCAGGTGCAATCGCTAGCGCATTGAAACCGTCATTCCACTGCTCGCGATCCACGTCGGAGAAGGTGCCATCCGGACTGATGAAACGCAACGAGCGGCCCATCAGCACTTCCAGTGCGCGTCGAAGATCGTAATGCATATCCTCGACGATCGGAGCGCCCCCATCGGGGCCGGGTCGCAACGTCATCGTGCGCACGTCACCCAAGCGCGGATACAGCAAGAAAGCATCCCGGTCGACCTGCGTCAACACTGTGTCCAAGTGCATGAAGGTACGCACATGTGGCAATACGACAGCCAGGACCGTGTGGGCGTGACCGGCCTCGAACATTTTGACAGCCAAGCGCTCAACACCTTGCGGCGTGGTGCGTTCCGACACGCCAAACACACCGATCCCATCGCCCACCACCAGAGCGTCGCCGCCCTCGGCACTGCGAATAGCACCTGATGTGCCGCGCGACCACCGGTGGAAATCCCAGGGGGCAAAACGTGGATGGTACTGGTAGATAACCGAATAGTGCAGCGATTCGCGCTCGCGCGCCAGACGTGACATCGAATTGACGGCCACACCACCGTGAATCCACGCAGACGCATCCCTCGTGAACAGGTGGTTTGGCAGGGGACGAATCAGGAAATCTTCATCTTCGAGCGTGCGTGTCACCAGCGAGCGCACAGGCGACACACTCTTCCACTCATCGACCGTCAAACCGTCCACACACATGGCGGTCAGGCGATCTGCCGACAGATCCGCCGTCCATTCGCGCAGCGCAGGGGTGAGCACCGGTCCGAGCCGGCGTTCATTGAGCGTGCGATCCAGTACCGCCTGGCGGGCCTGCTCGTGGTGCAGTGTCTGCGACAACAATGTGCGCAGCTTGTGCACCTCGATGCCTTCGCCCTCCATGACTTCGACGAACTGATCGTGCTCAGCTCGTGCACGGCCCGGATCCATCAGATCATCGAAAAGAAGCTCAGCATGATTGAGGGGAGTGAGCCGTTCGACTTCCTGACCGGGGCGGTGCACGATCACCTCACGCAGCCGACCGATCTCGGAATCAACACGGGGATTGACGTCCACTGTTCCTCCTCACATTGCTGCCGTGCTGAGTATATGCATTTTGTCTGTGTCGATGTTGGCATCGCGGCGTGCGAACAGGCATCATGAAACTATGAGCGCAAAATCGAAATCTGATGCAGCACCACGCCAATCGTCTCTCGCCCGTCCCGTCGCATTGTGGGGTGGACGATTTTCAGGCGGCCCCTCTCAGGCGCTTGCCAGATTGTCCGTGTCAACTCACTTTGACTGGCGGCTGGCCCAGGCTGATCTGGCCGGCTCGAAAGCTCATGCACGCGCCCTAAACAGAGCAGGGCTGCTGACCGACGAAGAACTGGACGGCATGGAATCCACCCTCGACGAACTCAGCGCAGAAGTCGCATCGGACGCCCTCGTACCTGACCCTGATGACGAGGACGTGCACACTGCGCTCGAACGCGCATTGATCGATAAAGCGGGCGCTGAACTGGGTGGGAAGTTGCGCGCCGGCCGCTCACGCAACGATCAGATCGCTACGCTCATCCGCATGTATCTGCGCGACGAGGCGCGACACATTGGAGCGCTGACACTTGACGTTGTGGACGCGCTGCTCGAACAGGCTCGCCTGGCGGGGGATGCGATCATGCCCGGACGCACTCACATGCAGCACGCGCAGCCCGTTCTGGTCGCCCATCACCTCGGCGCACATGTGTGGCCCTTACTGCGCGATGTGGAACGTCTGCGTGACTGGGATCAACGAGCTGCCGTCAGCCCGTACGGATCGGGCGCACTGGCAGGAAACACGCTGGGAATGGACCCACAGACCATTGCCGAGGAACTGGGCTTTACCGACAGTGTCGCCAACTCTATCGACGGCACAGCTTCGCGCGACGTGGTTGCAGAGTTCGCCTTCGTCATGACGATGATCGGAATCGACCTATCGACCCTGTGCGAAGAAATCGTCATCTGGAATACCCGAGAATTCGACTATGTGACTCTGGATGATTCGTTCTCCACGGGCTCATCGATCATGCCGCAGAAGAAGAATCCCGACGTGGCCGAACTGGGACGAGGCAAGGCCGGGCGCATGATCGGTGACCTGACGGCGCTGCTGAGCGTCCTCAAGGGAATCCCGCTGGCTTACGATCGAGACCTGCAGGAAGATAAGGAACCTGTCTTTGATCAGATCGACACGCTTGACGTGCTGCTGCCGGCCATTGCCGGAATGGTCTCCACAATGCGCCTGAACTTCGAGCGAATGGCGCAGCTTGCACCACAGGGTTTCTCGCTGGCTACAGATATTGCCGAGTGGCTCGTCAAACAGGGAGTGCCCTTTAGAGTGGCGCACGAACTGTCCGGTGCGTGCGTGCGCCAGGCAGAGGCACGAGGCGTGGAATTGTGGGACCTGACCGATGACGAATTTGCTGCGATCAGTGAGCACCTGACACCTCACGTGCGCGACGTGCTCAGTGTTGAGGGATCGGTTGCTGCCCGCAATGCCCGAGGAGGAACGGCGCCGGACCGGGTGCGCGAGCAGTTGTCCGAGGCGACCCGTCTGGCCAGCACGCATCGCGCCTGGATTCAGGAGGGCGTGGCGTCGTCTCGTTCGTAGTGGACACGTGTGACGAGGGTGGCCCGACCCGACTAAGCTAACCGCAGTAGGTGAACGCCTGCCTGGCGCGCGCCTGAGAGAAGAAAGCCAAAACGACCGCGATCATAAGGAGAGCAGAGCGGTGACACAGGATTTAGTGGACGAACTACAGTGGCGTGGGCTGATTGCTCAGCACACGGATTTGGATGCGCTGCGTGCGCACCTGAACGCTGGTCCGGTCACCTTCTATTGCGGTTTTGATCCAACTGCCGCCTCTTTGCATCACGGTCACCTGGTGCAGGTGCTTCTCATGCGGCATCTGCAAAACGCTGGCCACAAGCCGTTGGCACTGGTTGGTGGCGCAACGGGCATGATCGGTGATCCGCGCCTGTCCGGTGAACGCCAGCTTCAGTCACGCGACGTGGTGGGACAGTGGGCGGACAGACTACGCGCCCAGCTTTCGCAGTTCCTTGAGTTCGACGGGCCGGCCGCGGCACGCCTCGTCAATAACCTTGACTGGACCAGCCAGCTGTCCGCGATCGACCTGCTGCGCGACGTGGGCCAGTACTTCCGAGTCGGCACCATGCTGTCGAAAGATATCGTCGCTCGCCGCCTGAATTCTGAAGAGGGAATCTCGTTTACCGAATTCAGCTACCAGATCCTCCAGGCGCATGACTACCTGCAACTGTTCCGGAACTACGGCTGCACCTTGGAAACCGGCGGAAACGACCAGTGGGGCAACATGATTGGCGGTGTGGAACTGATCCGCCGAGTCGAGGGCGCCACCACGCATGTGATGACCACACCGATCATCACGAAGTCTGACGGCACCAAGTTCGGCAAGTCCGAGGGCGGCGCGATCTGGCTGGATCCTCAGATGATGAGCCCGTACGCGTTCTACCAGTTCTGGCTGCAGGTCGCGGATGAGGATGTCGTGAAGTTGCTGAAGGTCTTCACCTTTGATTCCCGCGAACGCATCGAAGAGCTTGCCCAGTCGGTTGCCGAGCGTCCACATCTGCGCGAAGGACAGAAGGAGCTGGCCGAAAAGGTCACCACGCTGGTGCACGGTGCAGATGCAGTCGCTCGCGTGCAGGCTGCGACAGAAGCGCTGTGGGGCAGAGGAGATCTGCGTGAAGTTGACGAAGAGACGCTGGTTGCTGCGACTGGCGAACTACCATCCGGTAGCATTCGCGTTGGCCATGACACGATTGTGGATGCCTTGATTGCGTCGGGCCTGGAGAAGGGCCGCTCTGCTGCGCGCCGTACCGTCGCATCCGGTGGTGCGTATCTGAACAATGTCAAGGTCGAAGACGAAGACGCCCCGATTGAAGCATCAGACCTGCTCGCCGGCGGTCTGGCGCTCATTCGACGAGGGCGCCGCAACCTTGCTGTTGTGCATGCCAATCAGTGAACAAGTGCTGACTGAACCGAGGTGCGTGCAGGTGGCCGTGAACCGGCCTGAACGCGATGCTTGCCACTGACACGGCACGGCTTAGTGCTACGTTGAGAATGTCGAGTGGCGAATCGACGATGCCAGCTGGCGTATTGAGAACATCGACCGGCGCGATGAGAACGTCAACGAGCGTGGTGAGAATGCCAATCGGTACGTGAGACCTGACGAAGGGCCGGGATCTGTGATGCAGATCCCGGCCCACTCATTTGACAGATCGCCCGATTGTTCGTAGAGTATTTTCTTGTCGCCCGGGCGGTGCTGATTGTTTGTGG